>PVBE010375726.1_pt1 | contig 207349 bp, 225 predicted proteins | sample 1631181 | NCBI WGS metagenome assembly PVBE01 (sample SAMN08397723, study PRJNA350692) | Marine metagenome, whole genome shotgun sequencing project. | isolation source: water | place: Pacific Ocean | collected 2012-04 | reverse complement strand
TTAGCTTAGTTTTATACTATAAAGTCGCCTAAACGGCGGTTTTTTGGTATAATGAAGTAATATGGCATTGTTTAATTTTCTTTGGCCTATTATTTTCTTAGCCTTAATAATCATAGCCCCATATTATATAATATTGGGTGGTTGGTAAATTATAACATCAAGAATGAGCCCATTTTTTTTATTTCCACCTAAAAGTAAGCCAGGCTTACTTTTCCACAAAGATAAAGTGTTTTACTAGTTTTTGAGCTTGGTTGTGGTTGGTTATCCAGTGGATTCGTTTATCGCGTTTGAACCAAGTTATTTGACGGCGGGCGTAATGCTCGTCTTTTTTTTGTATTTTTTCGATCATTTCTTTGTAGGTTATTTTCTCTTGAAGGTATTTGGCAATATACCGGTATTCTAGACCAAACTCTTCAAGGCGTTGCCAAGAGAGTCCGGCTTTCTTTAACTTTTTAACTTCAGCTACCATTCCTTGCTTTAATCTCTTAATAAGGCGTTGCTTTATTAATTTTTTAAGCTCAGATGGTGATTTTTTAACCCCGATTATTAAAAGATTAAATTGAGGCGGCAGTTTTTTAAGAGGAGGTATGGGTTTTTTGGTTTTCATTACAATCTCAAGAGCTCTGATTAATCTTCTACGATTATTCTTATCAATACTTTTAACTCTCTTTAAATCGAGTTTTTTGGGTAAGTTGAAAAGGTCTTTTGTCTTTTTCTTTTCTAGTTTAGCTCGAAGAGACCAATCTGGTTTAACTTCAGGTATTATAATTCCATCTACTATTGATTGGATATAGAATCCTGTTCCACCGACCAAAAAAGGAATCTTCTTATTTTTTATAACCTTTTTAATAGATTTTAAAGCTAGTTTTCTGTATTGAGCTACTGTAAATCTTCTTTTAGGGGAAGCAACGCTTAAAAGATGATGGGGGATGCCCATCATTTCTTTTTTGGTTATTTTCCCTGTTCCAATATCCATCCCTTTATAAACTTGTCTTGAGTCAGCTGAAACAACCTCTCCTTTGAATTTTTTGGCTAGTTTCACTGCCAAATCACTCTTCCCAGAAGCTGTTTGGCCTAATATAACAATAAGTTTAGGATTGTTTGCCATATTATTTTATTAGTTCTCCCTTTAGTCCCCATGGTAAAGCTCCCAATATTTTAACCTTTACAAACTTACCAATTAGGTTTTTATTTCCTTTAAACCTTATGCTTTTATAGCTTCTTGTTTTTCCCATTAAGAATGTTTTTTTCTTTTGCTCTATCAGAACTTCTATTTTCTTTCCAATATATTCTTTGTTGTTTTTTAAAGCAGTCTTGCTTAATACTTTAGTTAAGACTAGATCTCTTCTTTCTTTTTCTTTATGAGAAACATTATCTTCCATTTTAGATGATAAAGTACCAAGTCTTGCAGAATATTGGGAGATATAGGCCATATCAAACTTTATTTCTTTAAAAAGCTTTATTGTATTCTCAAACTGTTTTATAGTTTCTCCTGGAAAGCCAACAATAATGTCAGTTGAAAGAGCCATTTTAGGAATACTTTTCCTGATTCTTTTCACCAGGTCTTTGTACATTTTTAAGGTATAAGGGCGTTTCATCTTTTTTAAAATCTTATCATCCCCAGACTGGACAGGAAGATGAATGTATTCTGTTGCTTTTTTAGATTGAGCAATGGTATTGATAAGCTTATTGGAAAAGTCTTTTGGGTGGGGGCTGGTAAATCTAATCCAAAAGTTCCCTGGAATATTATTAATCATTTCCAAGAGCTTTGGAAAATCAATCTTTCCTGAACGGAATGAGTTTACGTTTTCTCCTAAGAGCCAAATCTCCTTATAGTTTCGCTTTATTAAGCTTTCTATCTCACAGATGATTTCTTTTGCTTGTCTGGATACTTCTTTTCCTCTGGTATAGGGAACAACACAATAGCTGCAAAAGTTATTACATCCGGTCGTTATGGGGATATAGGCTCTGAAAGAAGTTTCATATTTTGGCTTAATTTTTAAGTAATGTTTGTTAATAGATGTTTTATTTTTTAAAAAGCCAGGAAGCTTTGATAACTCTTTTATATCTATAATCAAGTCAAATCTTTCTTTAAATTTCCTTTTGTCTTTTTTTAAAACGCATCCAGTTAAGACAGCTTTGATTTTTGGATTTTGGATTTTAAGTTTTGAAATTATTTTAGTTTGGCCCCAAATACGGTCAATGGCTGATTGCCTGATAGAGCAAGAGTTAATCAATATTAAATCAGCTTCTTTCATATCAGAGGCTGGTTTATAGTTATTTTCTTCTAAAATACCTGCAATTCTTTCTGAATCTGATTTATTCATCTGGCATCCGTAGGTTTTTAAAAAGTATTTTGGCATAACTTATCTATTTTATAATAAAATCTTCTTTCTTTCAATTCCGATTTGATTTATTCGGTATAGGAAGTTAAAATGAATTTATAATGATTAATAGGATTTTTAATTCTCAGACAAAAACAATTACTTTTGCTGCTATTTTACTTGGTTTTTCGGCTCTAGGGAGCCGAATTTTAGGATTAATTCGCGATCGGCTTTTAGCCGGTTCTTTTGGAGCAGGTCCTGAATTAGATATTTATTTTGCTGCCTTTAGAATTCCTGATTTTGTTTACGGCATTTTAATTATCGGGGGCATTAGTTCTGTCTTTTTGCCAGTGTTTTCAGAATACTTTAGAAAGGAACAGTCAGAAGGCTGGCAACTGGCAAACAACGTTTTACATGTTTTCTTCGCTTTATTGATTTTGGTCTCCGGAATCTTAATTATCTTTACTCCCTGGATAATAAAGCTTATTGCTCCGGGATTTACAGAGGAACAAAGAGCTTTAACTGTTGTTCTTTCTCGGATTATGTTCCTTAGTCCCATTATATTGGGGTTATCAAGCGTTTTCTCCAGTGTTTTACATTACTTCAATAGATTCTTAATTTACTCTTTAGCTCCTATTTTATACAACATAGGCATTATTCTCGGAATTCTCTTCTTTGTCCCTGTTTTTGGCCTTCTAGGGCTAGCATACGGGGTAATTTTAGGAGCTTTACTGCATCTAATAATCCAAATTCCAGCTGTCTGGATTTCCGGGTTTCGCTGGAGACCTATTTTTAACTTTAAACAAGAAGGACTTATCCAGATTTTCCGGCTGATGATTCCCAGAACCATAGGCCAGGCTTCATATCACATTAATTTAATTGTTATTACAGCCATTGCTTCTACTTTAGCTGCCGGTTCCATTGCTATTTTTAACTTCTCTTACAATCTTCAATACTTTCCAATCGGCCTTATTGGCATCTCTTTTGCTTTAGCTTCTTTTCCAACCTTGTCTCGGGCTTGGGCTGAAGGCAATAAAGAGAAGTTTTTGAGCGATTTTTCCTTGGCTTTCAGGCAGATTCTTTTCTTGGTAATTCCAGCCAGTATTCTAATTTTCTTGCTCAGGGCTCAAATAGTAAGACTTATCTTGGGAACCGGCCAATTCGGCTGGTTGGAGACAAGGCTTACAGCAGCCAGCCTTGGATTGTTTGCCTTGGGAATTTTTGCTGCCAGCCTTATTCCTTTTTTATCTAGGGCTTTTTTCTCTCTTAAAGACACGAAGACCCCGGTTATAATCGGAATGGTTTCTATTTCCTTAAATGTTTTCTTATCTTTATTCTTCGTCTGGATTTTGAGGTTTGAGAATGTTTTCAGTGGCTTTGTTATAAACATATTAAAACTGGAAAGCATTCAAGAGATTGCCGTTATTGGACTGCCTCTGGCTCTTTCTCTTTCAGCCATATTCCAATTCTTTTTACTTTTAATTTTCCTTAAAAAGAAAATTGTTGAAATGAGCTTTATTGAAGTTAAACGATCGTTAATTAAGATTTTTACAGCCAGTCTTTTAATGGCAGTCATTGTTTACTTCCTTTTAAAAATAGCGGCTAATTTTGTAGATATGCAGACATTTTTAGGAGTTCTTCTCCAGAGCTCTTTGGCAGCTTTTATTGGACTTTCAGTTTATTTCATATCTGCTCTGGTCTTAGGATCTCCTGAAATTAAGACAATTTTGTCTTCTATTAAGAAATAATTTAAAATGCAGAACATTCGTAATTTTGTCATTATTTCACACGTAGACCATGGAAAGTCAACTTTAGCTGACCGGCTTTTGGAAATAACAAAAACAATACCTCAAGGGAAAATGAAGCCCCAGTATTTAGACGCAATGGATTTGGAAAGAGAAAGGGGGATTACCATTAAAATGCAGCCCGTAAGGATGAAGTATAAAGGATATATTCTCAATCTAATAGACACTCCAGGACATGTTGATTTTTCTTACGAGGTTTCCAGATCTTTGGCTGCCGTAGAAGGAGCTGTTCTTTTAGTTGACGCTACCAAAGGTATTCAAGCTCAAACACTGGCTAACTTGGAATTAGCCAAAAAGCAAAACTTGGTCATTATACCGGTTATAAATAAAATAGACTTAAGCCAGGCCCAACCAGACCAAACAGCAAGAGACTTAGCTAATATCTTAGGAATAGATAAAGCTAAGGTTATAAAGATTTCAGCTAAGCTGGGAACCAACGTTGATAAGATTCTAGAATTAGTTATTAAGAACATACCCGCCCCCAAAATAAATAAAGAAAAACCGTTAAGGGCTTTGATATTTGATTCAGCCTATAATTCCTATAAGGGAATAATAGCTTATGTCAGGGTAATGGAGGGTCAGGTTAAAAATAACGAAAAAATTTATCTCATAGCCGGTAAATCAAACGGACAAATAAAAGAATTAGGTTATTTTACTCCAAAATTAACTGAAAGCGCTTCTTTGGAGTCAGGAGAGATCGGTTACTTGGCTACGGGGATTAAAGAACCAGGAAAGATTAAAGTAGGAGATACTATTACCATCCCAACAGTAGATAATGAAATTAAACTTTTACCAGGTTATACTGAACCGCAACCCGTAGTCTTTGCCAGTTTTTACCCTCAAGATCCGGATCAATACGACGCGCTAAAAGAAGCTTTAGCCAAGTTAAAGCTTAATGACTATGCTTTAACTTTTGAGTCGGAAATGAAAGTTATGCTGGGCAGAGGCTTTCGCTGCGGGTTCTTGGGTTCTTTGCACGCTGAGATTATTTCTGAGCGTTTAAGCAGGGAGTTTGGATTAGAGCTCATTATTTCTCAACCCTCGGTAGTTTACAAGATTATAGATATAAAAAAGAAAGAACACCTTATTTATTCTTCTTCTGACTGGATGGATTTTTCTCAGATTTTAGAGATTAAAGAGCCCTGGGCCAAATTAGAAGTGATAAGCCCGTCAAGCTTTTTAGGTAATTGTTTAAAGGTTTTAGAAAGCGTTGAAGGCCACCAGATTGAGAGAAAATACATAAGCGAGGAGAGACTTATTTTGGTTTATGAAATACCTCTAAGGGAGTTAATAGTTGGTTTTTACGATAATCTTAAAGGAGCGACTCAAGGGTATGCTTCAATGAATTACGAGATTTTAGATTACAGAAAAGGAGATTTAGTTAAGCTGGAAATTTTAATTGCCGGCCAGAAAGAAGAAGCTTTTTCTAAGATTGTTCCCAAAGACAAAGCTTATGAAGAGGGGAGCAAGATAGTTAAAAAACTGAAAACAGCCATGCCTTCCCAGCTTTTTTCCGTTGCTTTGCAAGCAGTAGTTCAAGGGAAGATTATTGCCAGAGAGACAATAAGGGCAAAGGGCAAAGACGTTACAGCTTCCTTGTATGGAGGAGATTACTCACGGAAGAGAAAGCTCTTGGAAAGGCAGAAGAAAGGCAAAAAAGAATTAAAAGTAAAAGGCAAAATAAAAATTCCCCCAAAGACGTTCTTAGAGATGTTTAAAGGTTGATTGATTTCTGTTAGAATAAGGGAGCTATAAGAAACCCGAGCATGCTTAAAATCACTAAGGAAATCAAAAAAACCCAGACTATTTTGAAAATCTTTTTTGATGGTGACATATTGTAATGATAACAAAATTTAAACAATATAAAAAGGAATCTTTTCAGACAGTCTTTTTTTCCACCATTCTTGTCTTATTGGTTTTAGTAGTCATAGGCTTTGTAATCGTTTCTAATTGGAAAGTAAGCCAGAAACGGGCTGAATTAAATGACAGAATAGAGATTCTCAAAAGTGAAATCCAAGATCTCAAAATAGAGAAAGAAGTATTAGAGGCAAGGGCTTCAGAAAGCTTTGATAATAGTTATTTAGAGAAAGAAGCCAGAGAGCGTTTTAACTTAAAAAAACCCGGAGAGGAAGTGGTAACTATTTTACTCCCAGAAGAGAAAGGGGAGTCAGTAGAGGAAAAAGAAAAAGCCTGGTGGAATATATTTGACTGGTAGGGTGCGGGTATGGTTCAGTGGTAGAACACGACCTTCCCAAGGTTGAGGCACGGGTTCAATTCCCGTTACCCGCTTAATATTATGCCGGAGTAACTCAGAGGCAGAGTAGCTATTTCGTAAATAGCAAGTCGTGGGTTCGATTCCCTCCTCCGGCTCAAATTCTTCTGACGTATTCAGCCCTTTCTGTATTTATTTCAATAATGTCTCCCTCTTTGATGAAAAGGGGGACATTTATTTTAGTTCCTGTTTCTAAGCTGACTACTTTGTTTCCAGATTGAGACCTTTCTCCTTTGACTCCAGGGGGAGCTTCAATAACTTTTAACTGGATTTTTATCGGCAAAGAAATATTAATGATTATGCCATCGAATTCCAGGGCCTCTACCTTTTGGTTGGGCTTTAGGAATCCAATAATAGATAAAATATGTTCTTTATTGAAATGAAAGCGCTTTGAATGATCACCATCTTTAGAGAAGATGAATTTATCGCGGTGGCAATAGATAAACTTAGCTGCAAATTTAGAGATTTCAGCCTCCTCAAAAACATCTCCCTGGTGGAAGTTTCTGGATAATACGTTGCCGGTAATAAGATTTTTGATTTTGGTTTGGATTATCACTCTTCTCTGAGCTTTTTTCATTAAGTTGGATTCCAGAACCTCGTAAGGCTCTTTATCTAAGATAATCCTAACTCCTTTTTTAAGATTAGTGTGTGAAATCATAAACTTATTTAATAATTCTCCATTCTATTTCTGATTTTTTGCCGGCAAATTCCAGCCATTCGTTACTTTCTGTAACAACATACCATTTTCTTTTAGTTTGGCTCCAGACCATAGGATCTCCATGGTAAAAAGGTTTTTTAACTATTTCCTTCGGCTTTAACCTGTCCAGTTCCAGCCACTTTTTAAAAACTGTTTCAATGGCGTAATCTAGATTTCTGGATTTAGCCCAGCTTGCTACCTTATCAATTGCTTCTTTAGCTTTTTCCAGAGAGCCGGCTAGTTCTAAAAGCTGCAAGGCGGGTTTTGTAAATCTTGAATAAACAATTTTTCGTTTCTTTGCGTTTGATTTTAATTCTTTTAAAGAAACATCCTTTGTTTCAAAGTAATGAGTAATAATTGCCCGAATTGCTGTTTTTTCTTTCAGTTCTTCGTAATATTTAATTTTGCCTTTCTTAAAGTATTCCTTAATTTTTCCTGCAATACTTTTACCGACTCCTGGGATCTCCTCCAATCCTTTAAGGCCTTTTTCCTTATAGATTTCTTCAATATCTGTTTTTAGATTTTCTATGCTTTTAGCTGCCTTTTTATAAGCACTTGGCTTAAATGGGGTGCTGTTTATTTCAAGGAGTTTCTGAATATCGTATAATATTTTAGAAATTTGTTGGTTTTTCATTGGTAAATTTATATATTTATAACCCAGTAGGAATATCTATAAAAAGAGTTTTCACTTTTAATTTATTCTTTACTACTTCCATTAAAGCTTTAAGTCCCAAGGTTTCAGTAGCATAGTGTCCGGCGAATATTGCGTTGCACCTTGCATCTTTGGCTAAAGTGTAAACATCAGGGCTTTCTCCGCTTAAATACAAATCCACTTCTTTTTCTAACGCCTCGTTAAAGGATGCAGAGCCGCCGCTTCCTGAACAAAGGGCAATTGTTTTAATCTTCTTTTTTCCAAACAAAAGAGAGACGCACTTAGTATTCAGCTTTGAGTTTAGCTTTTTAATAATTTCTTCCGGTCTGACCGGTTTTTTAAATTCTCCTATCCAGCTTATATGTTTATTCTCGTATAACAAGAACTCTTTTTTTATTACAGCTCCCAATAATTTTAACAATTGGGCATTGTTGCCCACTTTGCGATGGCGGTCGAGAGGAAGGTGGCTGGCGTACAAAGAAACCTCTTTTTTAGCTAAAAGGCTGATTCTTTCTTTGTGCCAGTTCCGAAAAGAAGGATTAGTATTTTTCCATAAAATACCGTGGTGGACGACAATTAAATCTCCTCCTTTTTCCAGGGATTTTTTAAAAGCGTCTTTACCGGCATTTTCAGTAAAGATAATTTTATTTACCTTGGCTTTTCCTTCTACCTGGAGGCCGTTCCAGGAACGATCTTCTATCTCATCTGTTTTGAGATAGGTGTCTAAGAATTTAACAATATCTTTTAAGTTTTCCATATTCTTTAATTTTAATCCTTTATGTGTTAAAATTCAATTGATTTTTATGAAACACCGAGTTTTTATTGCCATTAATCTTCCCCAAGACATTAAGAAAAGGATTTTTGGCTATCAGGAAAAATGGCCGGAATTGCCAGCAAGATGGACTAAAGAACATAATTTACATATTACCTTGCTTTTCCTTGGCGATATTTCAGACGAAGATCTTGGCGAGGTTTGTAAAATTACTGAAAAAGTAGCTTTAAAACACAAGCCTTTTTCCATTAATTTGAAAAATATTTCTTATGGTCCCCCAAAGAAGATGCCCCCTCGAATGGTTTGGGTCAAAGGAGAAATGTCTAAAGATTCGTCTTCCTTAAAGGATGACTTAGAAGACTCGCTAATAGGCGGGGGAGTAAGATTTTCATCTGAAAACAGGGGTTTTTCTCCTCATATAACTTTAGGGAGAATAAGAACTTGGGAGCTGAGGAATATGGAACTAGAAGAAATACCTGAAATTTCAGAAGAAATTAATTTGAATTTTGAAGTAAATTCAATTGAGGTTATGGGAAGTCAATTAAAAAAGGGCGGCCCTGAATACATAGTTTTAGAGTCAGCCCCTTTGGGATAATGAATAAAAAAATACATTTTATCGGTATTGGGGGAATCGGCGTTTCAGCTCTAGCTCAATACTATTTGGCAAAAGGAGACAAAGTTTCTGGCTCTGATTTGGTTTCTTCAGAGATTATAAAATACCTTCAAAGGAAAGGAGCCGAGGTTTTTATTGGAAATCATAAAGCCAAGAATTTATTAAAAGGTGTTGATTTGGTTGTTTACAGCCCGGCAGTAAAAAGAGACAACCTTGAATTGCTAAAAGCTAAAAGCTATAAAATAAAAACTATATCATATCCTCAAGCTTTAGGAGAGCTGACTAAGCAGTATTTTACTATTGCTGTTTCTGGTACCCATGGAAAGAGTACGACAGCTTCCATGATTTCTTTGGTTTTAATTAAAGCGGGGCTTGATCCGACAGTAATAATCGGCACAAAACTCAGAGAGTTTGGCAATTCCAATTTTAGGAAAGGAAAATCCGAGTATTTAGTAATTGAAGCTGACGAGTATGTGGCCTCTTTCTTAAACTATCGCCCCAGAGTTATTGTTTTAACCAATATTGAAAAAGACCACTTGGATTATTATAAGAACTTTGGGAATATCCTTAAAACTTATAAAAAATACATTCATTTTTTACTAGAAACTGGAACCTTAGTTGCTAATAAAGATGATAAAAGGATGTTTCAGTTGCTAGGGGAGATAAAACAGCCGAAATATTTAGAATGGTATTCCTTAAATCAGACAGAAGCAAAGGATTTAAAGAAAATTCTAAAAATACCAGGAGATCATAATATTTCAAATGCCTTGGCTGCTTTAACTCTGGCCAGGGTTTTAGGAATTTCTGACAAAGTGTCTTTTAAAGCCCTTTCAGAATATAAAGGTTCTTGGCGGCGGTTTGAAATAAAGGAATCAACAATTAACAATAAGCAATTAACAGTTATTTCTGACTACGCCCACCATCCGACAGAAATTAAGGCAACTCTTAAAGCAGTTCGAGAGAAGTTTCCAAACAATCAGATTTTGTGTATTTTCCAGCCACATCAGTATCAGAGAACTTTTTATCTTTGGAAGGATTTTTTAAAAGTCTTTCAAGAGGCGCCGATTGATAAGGCCATTATTACTGATATATATGACGTTGCTGGCAGAGAAGAAAAGAAGATTAAAAAAGAAGTCAGCGCTAAAAAACTAGTTAAAGCAATAAATAAGCAGAAAGTAATTTATTTGCCTAAAAAAGATATTTTTCCTTATTGTAAAGATTATTTAAATAGGGGAGAAATAGTCATTATTATGGGGGCCGGAGACATATATGAATTAGTTGACCGATTTTCCACTTGACCTAAAAAGCATTAAAAGAGAGAATATAAGCAGAGGTCGAATAAATAATCGTTAATTGTTAATCTATTATTATGTCTTTAACTATAATAATTTTAGCAATAGTGATTATCGGAGTTTCACTCTATTACTTTAAGATAAAAAGGGGATCAGTCCCAGAACAAGGAGACCCAGAGAATGGACCTTTTGTACCTCCATCTCCGCCACCGCCTCCTCCAGTTAAAGAAGAAACGCCTGTTCTTCCTAAAGAGGAAGTTTCTCCTTCTGAAGAGGCAGCACCTCAAGAACCAGAAAAAAAAGAGAGATTTTCGTCACAACCGCCTCCTTATAAAGGGGGAACGCCTCCGGAAGTTCCTAGTCCCTAGTTTTTATTAAAATCACATTAATATTAATATTGTTAATGATAGTTTTGGTTAAGAAAAAAATCCCTGCGCCTTCGGTGTTGGGTTTTTTGGTGGTATAATAAATTAATGAAAAAGAAAATAATCTTTATCGTTATTGACGGTTTAGGTGATAAAACTATTAGGGTTTTAGGAAATAAAACTCCTTTGGAAGCGGCCAAGACTTCTAATTTAGATTCTTTAACTAAAGAAGGTGTTTCTGGTTTAATAAAGCCTTTTTTATTTTCTTCACAAGAAAAACCAGCTTCCGATACCTGCCACTTAGCTTTATTTGGCTACGATCCCAATAAATATTATTTGGGCCGGGGTCCCTATGAAGCAATGGGAATTGGAATTAAATTAAAAAAAGGAGATATAGCTTTGAGGGCTAATTTTGCTACAGTTGATAAGAACTTTAAGGTTTTGGATCGGAGATCAGGAAGAATTGAAAATACTCAGCCTTTAATTAAAAGCTTGGCTAAAACAAGGATTAAAGGGGTTAAGATTATAATTAAGAAATCTTATGGTCATAGAGCGGTCTTAGTTTTAAGGGGCAAGGGTCTTTCTTCTGAGATTAGTAATGGCGATCCAAAAGAAGTGGGGAAGAAGGTAAAAGAAATTTCAGCAAAAGACAATTCCAAAGAAGCTAAGTTAACAGCAAAAGTTTTAAACGAATTTTTAGAAAGAGCCCATCAAATTTTAAAAGGGCATCCCTTAAATAGAGAAAGGGAGAAGCGAGGGCTTTTGCCAGCTAACTACCTTTTAGTTCGGGGAGCTGGCCGATTAAAAAGAACGCCAAGCTTTAAAGAAAGATACGGCTTAAAAGCTTGTTGTATAGCCGGCGGCGGCCTTTACAAAGGAATTGGAAAAATTCTGGGAATGGATTTAATTTCAGTTAAAGGAGCTACCGGGTTTCCCACGACAAACCTCAAAGGGAAGATTTTAGCAGTTAAAAAGTCACTTAAGAAATACGATTTTGTATTTTTACACATTAAAGCTACAGACAGCTTAGCTGAAGACGGAAACTTTCTAGGGAAGAAAAGATTTATTGAAAAGATTGATGTTAACATAAAGACGCTTTTAAATTTAAATAATACTTTAATTGTTGTTACCGGAGATCACGCTACCTGTTCTCAATTAAAAAGCCATTGCTCAGAAACGATTCCTTTATTGATTTATGGCAAGGGGAAAAACGGAGTAGAAAAGTTTTCTGAAAGAGCTTGCCAAAAAGGGAAATTAGGGCAAATAAAGCAGTTGGCTTTGATGAGAGTTGTGTTATCATAGTGTTGAGCCTCGGTGACAGCACTCACTAAAGACTTAGAATTGGAGTCAACTGCCGGGGCTCTTTATAATGGAAAATAATAAAGCAAAAATTATTAAAAAATTCCAAAAAGGTATTTCCTTAAAAAAATATACTACTTTTTTAATTGGCGGGCCAGCTCGCTATTTTTATCTTGCTAAAACAAAAGCTGATTTCATTGAAGCCATAAAATCTGCCAAAGAACTCCAATTACCTTTTTTTATTCTTGGAGGAGGAAGCAACCTTTTGGTTTCAGATAAAGGGTTTTTAGGTTTGGTTATTAAAACCCTTTTTTTAAAGTTCTCTATTCAAAGAGATAAAATTTATGCTGAATCTGGAATACCTCTTTCTTTAATTGTTCAGAAAGTAAAAGGAAAAAAGTTAGGAAACCTTGGTCATCTGGCGGGAATACCAGGGACGCTAGGAGGAGCTATTTATGGTAATGCCGGAACTAAAAAGCTTTCAATGAAGAATATTATTGAAAGAGTTGAAGTTTTTGACTTAAAGGGCAATAAGTTAAAAATTTTCAGAAATAAGGATTGTCATTTTACTTACAGGGAAAGTATTTTTAAAAAGAAGAAAAACTTAATAATTCTTTCTGCAGTTTTAAAATTAAAAAAAGAAAAAAGCAATAAAATAGAGAAAGACTTTAAAAAGCACCTTAATTATCGTAAAAATACCCAACCTCTTAATTTGCCCTCAGCGGGAAGTATTTTTAAAAGTTATCAAGGGAAGATTTTAAAGAAGAATTTATTAAAGGAATTTCCAGAATTAAAAGAGTTTAACAAAAACAAGATGATTCCGGCCGGATATCTGATCGAAAAATGCAATTTAAAGGGAAAAAAATCAGGGGGGGCCAGAATATCTGAAAAACACGCTAATTTTATTGTTAACTTAGGAAAGGCCAAAGCCAAAGACGTTGTTTTTTTAATAAAACTGATAAAAAATAAAGTAAAGAAAAAATTCGGGATTGAACTGGAAACAGAAATTCAGTTTTTAGGATTTTAATTTTTTATTAACAGTTTTTTTATTGACAGCATTCCTTAAATTCTGAATAATAAAGTAATATAAAAAAAATTTCTCTAAAATTAGTGAAAATTGTAATTAAAGCAAAAAATATTGAATTAAATAAATTTCTCCGAGACTTTATTGAAAAGAAAATCGGTCAACTAGAGAAGTTTTCTGATATTTTTCGGGAAGAATATTTTGACGACTATCTTACTAAAAGAAAACCGATAGTGAAGGCTTGGGTGGAAATTAGTAAAACTACCTTACATCACAGAAAAGGACCATTTTTCCGGGCCGAGTGCCAAATGCGCTTTCCTGGTAAAAGTATGAGGTCAGAAGCTCTATCTCATAATTTACGCCTTTCCATTGTTGAAGTGAAGGATGAATTACAAAGGCAGATAAAAAAATATAAAAATAAATCAGCGGCAAAATCAAAAAGGGCTCAAAGAGCAATAAAGAAAGATTTAAAATTATCTCCTTTGGCTCGGTTTTACCGAAAAAGAAGGATTAAAAAGGAGAATTTATAAAAATATGATTCCAACAAAATTTTTTCTTACTAAGGGAGCGGGGGTTCATAAAGAATATCTCCATTCTTTTGAGGTGGCTTTAAGAAGTGCCGGGATTGCTCGATTTAATTTAGTTTCAGTTTCCAGTATTTTACCTCCAGCCTGCAAGAGAATAACCAGAGACAAAGGTTTGGATCTTTTAAGCCCCGGAGAAATAGTTTACGTGGTTTTAGCCAGAAACCAGACTAACGAGCCCAATCGTTTAATCTCTTCCTCAATCGGTTATGCCCTTCCTTCTGGTGATAATGCTTATGGTTATCTTTCAGAGCATCACGGTTTTGGTTTAACGAAAGAAAAAGCCGGGGATTATTCTGAAGATTTGGCAGCTTCCATGCTAGCTTCAACTTTGGGAATAAAATTTAATCCCGAAGATGCTTGGGATTCTCGGCGTCAAGCTTTTATCTTAAGCAAAAAAATTGTTTATACGTCAAATATTACTCAAACAGCCAGGGGAGACAAAAACGGTCTTTGGACCTCAGCGGTAGCAGCTGCCGTTTTTATACCCTAAAACTAAATATGAAGGACCCTTATTTTAAAGAAAAAGTTAAAGCAATTGAAGTAAAGAAAAAGAAAATATCCAAGCTTTTGGATGAAATGGCAGATACCGGCTTTCAGGGAAGAAGGTTGGGAGAGGTAGTTAAGGTTTGGGAGAAGATGATAAAAGACAAAGACTTGACTATTGTTTTTGGTTACGCCGGATCTTTAAGCACTACTGGCCAATGGAAAATAGTTAATTGGCTAATTGAAAACAGGTTCATTGACATTATAGTTTCAACCGGAGCTAATATTTCAGAAGATATTGTTGAAGCAATGGGTAAAAATTATTGGAAGGGAGAAATCCATCCTAACGATATTAAATTGTTTAAGAAAGAGATAAACAGATATTATGATGTTTATGGATATGAACCAGATTACGGAGATATGACTGACCTTATTGTTGACTTCATTAAGACCCTGGATCCAGATTACATTTATTCTTCCAGAGAATTCTTATTATTATTCGGGAAATGGCTGCAAAAAAGAAATGTTAACAGCATTGTAGCTATGGCAGCAAAATACAAGGTTCCTGTTTTCTCACCAGCCCTGGTTGATTCAGCTTATGGCGAAGCTGTTCTTTTGGCAAAAAACGACGGTTTTAATGTGGTTATTGACCAGGTCAAAGATTTCAAAGAATTTACCAAGATAGGTGAAAAGATTAAAAAAACAGGAGTAATTTATATCGGCGGGGGAGTGCCAAAAGATTTTATTCAACTAATGGCTGTTTCTTCTCCCTTACAATACAGTGAAAGGAAAATACCAAAGAGAAAGGATGAAAGCATTCGAGGCAAAGATCCTTATTCTTATTATCCCCATCAATACGCAATTCAAATTACTACGGATGCTCCCCAATGGGGCGGGCTTTCAGGATGCACCTTTGATGAAGCGATTAGTTGGGGAAAAGAATCAGAGACCGGTAAAAATATTCAGTGCTACTGCGATGCTACTATTGCCCTGCCCATTGTAACCCATGCCTTAGAAGAAAGAATAAAGACTAAAAGAAAAATAGTTAATTATTTTAAGAAATGAATAAAAAGGACTACTATCTTCAAACCTGGCCTTTTAATTTCGGGGCGATAAAGAATCAGGATTTTAAAAAATCCAAAGTTGTCATAGTTCCCGTTCCTTATGATATAACTACCAGCTGGAGAGGGGGAACCAGAGAGGGCCCCAGAGCCATTATTAATGCTTCTCGTCAGTTAGACGAGCTCTTTTTTGATGAAGGTAATCCTTTTCCTATTTTTACCTTTGATGAATCAGAATTAAGCTGCGGTCCCGGCAGAGAAGCTATAGACGGCTTAAAAGAGGTGGTTGGAGATATTTTGTCCAAAGATAAATTTCCTTTTCTCTTGGGAGGAGAGCATTCCATTACCCTTGGGGGCGTAGAAGCTCTTAAAGAGAAACATTCTAACTTGTCGGTTTTACAGCTTGATGCTCACCTTGATCTTTTGGATGAATACTGCGGTTCCCGCTATACCCACGCTTGTGTTATGCGCCGGATTCAAGATTTAAAAATTCCTACGGTTCAAGTCGGTATTCGCAGCATAGACCCAGAGACCGAAGACTACATGAAGTCAGGAAAGATTAAGAATATTTTCCAAGCGCCGAAAATCCCGGTTGAAAAAGTTTTAGAGAATTTAACTGAAGACGTTTATTTAACCGTAGATTTGGATGTTTTTGATTCTGGGATTATGCCTTCGGTTGGAACGCCGGTGCCCGGTGGCCTTGGCTGGTACGAAGTTTTGGATTTAATTGAAAAAGTAGCAAAAAAGAAAAACATAGTCGGAGCTGACGTTGTTGAGCTTTGTCCCATTCCCGGCATGGTCGCTCCAGACTTTTTAGCTGCCAAATTGGTTTATAAGATTATAAGCTATACTCTAAAATAGATTTATCGGCCTTCAATTTTAATAGCTTTTTTAAGCTGTTTTTTGTTTACATCATCTCGTTTTTCTCGTATAATAAAATGGAAAAAACAGCAATATGTCTTTTGTCACTAAGATTTTCGGGGATGCCAATAAAAAATACCTAGAGAAACTCCAGCCTCAAATTGAAAAGATTAATAACCTTGAATCAAAATTCAAGGGTTTTTCTAATGAGGAGTTTAAAGCAAGAACCGCTGAATTTAAAGAACGCCTTAAGAAAGGAGAGACATTAAATGCTTTACTGCCCCAAGCTTTTGCCTTAGTAAGGGAAGCGGCCAAGCGAACTTTAAACCAGCGCCATTTTGACGTCCAATTGATAGGAGGAATAGTTTTGCACCAAGGGAAGATTGTTGAGATGAAGACCGGAGAAGGAAAGACCCTGTCTGCTACTTTGCCCGTTTATTTAAACGCTCTTGAAGAAAAAGGAATGCATATTATCACTGTTAATGATTATTTAACAAAAAGAGACGCAGTTTGGATGGGGCAAATATACCATCTGCTCGGGCTCTCTGTTGCTTGCATCGTACATGATGCAGCTTTTATCTATGATCCTAGCCAGCCTCAAAACGGAAAAGAGGACGAGGAGCGAGATTTAATCGGAGGGTTTAAAGTTATTGAGAGCTATTTAAAGCCTGTTCCCAGAAAAGAAGCTTATTTGGCAGATATTACCTACGGCACCAATAATGAATTTGGCTTTGATTACTTGAGAGACAATATGGCTTACGATAAAGAAAATATGGCCCAGAGAGAGTTAAATTTTGCCATAATTGATGAAGTAGACAGTATTTTAATAGACGAGGCGAGAACTCCGCTTATTATTTCAGCTCCAGACGAGGAATCATCTCAAATGTACGGAGAGTTTTCCAGGATAATTCCCCAACTTTCTCTTGATAAAGATTACGAAATTGACGAAAAAATGAAAGCAGCTACTTTGACGGAACCTGGCATTGAAAAAGTAGAAAAGATTTTAGAAATGGAAGATATCTATCAGGAAAAGGGAATAAAATATTTGCATCATTTAGAACAGGCTTTAAGGTCTCATACGTTATTTAAAAGGGATCGCGATTATCTGGTTAAAGAAGGCCAGGTGATTATTATTGATGAGTTTACAGGAAGATTATTGCCAGGTCGCAGGTATTCCGGCGGTCTTCATCAAGCTATTGAAGCTAAAGAAGGGGTAAGGGTTCAGCCAGAATCCATTACTTTAGCCTCCATCACTTTTCAAAATTATTTCCGGATGTACAAAAAATTAGCCGGGATGACGGGAACCGCCATCACTTCAGGCGAAGAGTTTGACAAGGTTTATGGATTGCAAGCTTTAGCTATTCCCACAAACAAACCAATGATCAGAAAGGATTTAACAGATCAGGTCTATAAGACAGAGAAAGGTAAATTTGAAGCGGTAGTGAGAGAAATCAAAGAAGAGCACAAGAAAGGGCGGCCAATATTAGTCGGAACCACTTCTATAGAAAAAAACGAATATTTAGGGAAACTATTAGAAAGAGACGGGGTTCCCCATCAAATTTTAAATGCCAAGCACCACGAGAAAGAAGGTCAGGTTATTGCTCAGGCTGGAAGGCTAGGAACGGTTACTATTGCCACCAATATGGCAGGTCGTGGAGTTGATATAGTCTTAGGAGGGAATCCGCCGAGCTTAGAGGAAGCAAAAAAGATTAAAGAATCAGGAGGCTTGCACGTTATGGGTACGGAAAGGCACGAAGCGAGAAGAATAGACAATCAATTAAGGGGAAGAACAGGAAGACAGGGAGATCCTGGATCTTCTCAATTCTTTGTTTCCTTAGAAGACAGCTTGATGCGAATTTTCGGAGGAGAGAAAGTAAAATCTTTAATGGAAATGCTGAAGATTCCCGAAGACCAGCCGATTGAAGCTAAGATGATTTCCGGAGCTATTGAATCTGCTCAGTCTAAAATTGAAGGAATGAATTTTGATTTAAGAAAGCACGTTTTAGAATATGACGATGTTTTAAACAAGCACAGAGAAGTAATTTATAGGAAAAGAAGAGAATTTCTATCAGCTTCTCCAGATAGTCTTCGAGAAGATGTTTTAGGAATGATAAAAAAGGCCGGTTTTTCAGAATCAGATTTTAAAGCCAAAGAAAAAGAAATTGGTCCAGATAATATGCAAAAGCTTGAAAGATTCGCTGTTTTAAGAGTCATAGATCTCCTTTGGATGGAGCATTTAGACAGCATGGAACACGTAAGAGACTCGGTTCGTTTGAGAGCTTACGGCCAGAAAGACCCTTTGGTAGAATATAAGTCAGAAGGACATAAGATGTTCAAACAGCTTCTGAACACCCTGGAAGTGACCATTGCCAACACAATTTTAAAAGCAAAAACTGCTCCAAAAGAGACGCCTGGTGAAGTTAGAGCCCCCGTTTCCGTTAAAACTTCGGGCGATAAAAAAGTTGGCCGGAACGATCCTTGTCCCTGCGGTTCGGGTAAGAAGTTTAAAAAATGCCATGGGAAATAAAAAGGTCGAAGTTTAATAAAATAAAAGAATAAATTATGACATCTATAGAAACATTAGCCATTATATTTGCACTATTAACCCTGACAAAGTTGATAGTAGTTATTATTGACCCGAAAATATGGATGAAGTTTGTTGTTAATCCAATATATAAAAACACTCTAGTGGCAACGGTTGTTTATGCGATTTTACTTGTTATTGTCGGTTATTATCTTTTGTCTGCTATCTCGATTGTTGAGTTTGGAGCAGTAATGCTCTTTGCCATCTTGTTTATGGGTATTGGCTTTTTGCCTTATTTAAAGACTGTTTTGAAATTAAAAGAAGAAGTGATTGAAATGGGTATAGGTAAAGCCTGGTTATCAGTAATTATCTGGTTAGTTCTAGCTTTGTGGATTTTGTATTCAATATTGATTTAAGAGCATGTTCTTTCTTCCTGCTGGTTGTTTAATATTGGCTCTTTTCATTCTTTTTTTGCCAATTTTCTTTGTATTGGCTATTTTGCAGTTAATTACTTTTGGTTTTGAAACCCTTGGTATTTCTCCAGAAATCACTATTTTGATTTTATTCCTGATGTTAGTCGGATCTCTCGTTAATATTCCTCTTACTAAAAGGAGATTAGTTTATTCTGAGAAGTCCAACTTTTTTGGTTTCTTTAAGGAAACTAAAATAAGCGGGGAGGGGATTTTCATAAATTTAGGAGGAGGAGTTATTCCTTTTTTACTTTCAATTTATTTCTTGAGTAAAGTTCCTTTAGAGCCAGTACTAATAGCTGCCATTCTCATGATTGTAGTTTGTAATTTTTATTCCAGGGTTGTTCCAGGCCGCGGAATCAGCATTCCTTTGCTTATTCCTCCTGTTTTTTCGGTTTTCTTCGCTTTGATTTTAAGCCCTCAATTTGTCGCCCCTACTGCCTTTATTTCTGGAGTTTTTGGAATTTTAATTGGAGCTGATATTTTAAATTTAAGAAAAGTTCAAAGATTAAGCCCGAGCTTTCTTTCTATTGGCGGAGCTGGAGTTTTTGATGGAATATTTTTAGTTGGAATAGTTTCTGCCATTTTAGCTGGAATTTTATAAAGTTTTAAGTTAAGATAGATTAATGCCTAAAAAGAAGCTTTATACCACAATAATTTTAATTTTCGTTCTTGCCTTTTTTACTTTCAATTTAAGCTACCCTAAATATTTTAATCGAGGAATTGATTTTTTAAATACTAAGGTTGGTTTTAGTTTTCCCCATTTTTGGGATATTCCTTTTAGATTAGGATTAGATCTCCAGGGAGGCGCCCATCTCTTATATGAAGCTGATCTTTCTCAAATTGAGAAAGATGAATATGGTTCAGCTATGGAGGGATTAAGAGACGTTATTGAGAGAAGAGTTAATCTTTTTGGCGTCCAAGAGCCCATAATTCAGGTTCAGGAACAATCAGGACATCACCGTTTAATCGTTGAACTGGCTGGAGTTGAAAATCTTAGTCAGGCTATTGAGATGATTGGCCAAACACCGTTTTTGGAGTTTAAAGAACAAAGGCAAGAAGAAGAAACGGAAAAAATATTAGAGAAACAAAAGGAATTGGAAGGGAAGACATTTGAGGAGATTCAGGAAGTGGAGGGCTGGCAATTAGCTTTTGAGGATCCCTATTTTATGTCAACCCAGCTTAGCGGCAGGTATTTGGATAAAGCAGAATTGGCTTTTGATCAAACTACTTACCAACCACAGATTTCGCTTCAATTTAATGACGAGGGTTCTGAAATCTTTAAAAACTTAACTTCTAGAAATATTGGTAAACCCTTAGCAATTTATATCGACCAAGTTATTATTTCAGCTCCAACGGTTCATGAAGAAATTTCCGGTGGAAGAGCCCAAATTACTGGAAATTTTACTATTGAAGAATCTAAAAAATTAGTTAGAGATCTTAATGCCGGAGCATTGCCAGTACCCATAGAATTAATTTCCCAGCAGCAGGTTGGTCCAACATTGGGAGCTGTTTCTTTGGAAAAATCTTTAAAAGCAGGAATGATAGGTCTTTTGGCCGTAATTTTATTTATGGTATTCTTTTACAGATTACCCGGTATTTTAGCCGCTCTTTCTCTTGGAATATACGTTGCTTTAATTTTAACTTTATTTAAGATTATTCCTGTTACTCTAACCTTAGCTGGAATAGGAGGTTTCATTTTATCCATTGGCATGGCTATTGATGCTAATATTTTGATTTTTGCCAGGCTCAGAGAAGAATTAAAAGAAGAAAAGAGCTTTTCAATGGCTCTGGAAGAAGGGTTTAAAAGAGCCTGGCCTTCCATTCGAGACGGTAATTTAACCACTTTGATAGTTGCTTTGATTTTATTCAGCTTTGGGACCAGTTTTATTAAAGGCTTTGCTTTAACTTTGAGTATTGGTATCATAATTAGTATGTTTTCTGCAATCTTTATTACCCAAAACTTTTTAAGATATTTTGAGGGCACAAAATTAGAAAAAATAACTTGGCTTTGGAAATAAAATTAATAACAAAAAACTTATGAAAAAATATTTTTTTACATCAGAATCAGTAACCGAAGGGCATCCAGACAAAGTGGCTGATCAAATTTCAGACGGAATTTATGACGAAATGTTAAAACAGGATCCTGATACACATGCTGGAATAGAATGCTTTTGCACTACCGGTTTGGTTTTAGTCGGCGGGGAAGCAAGAACAAAAGCATACGTTGATATACAAAAAACAGTAAGAAATATCCTTAGAAAAATAGGATATGACAAGCAGGAATATGGTTTTTGCGCAGAGGACGTTGGTGTTGTTGTTACTTTGCACGAACAGTCTCCAGATATTGCTCAAGGCGTTGATGAAGGGGAAGGAGCGTTTAAAGAACAAGGAGCCGGTGATCAGGGCTTAATGTTTGGCTATGCCACAAATGAAACTCCTGAACTCATGCCTTTACCGTTAGTTCTTGCTCATAAATTAACAATGAAGCTTGCTGAAGTAAGAAAGAACAAAACTTTGCCGTATTTAAGGCCTGATGGAAAATCACAGGTTACTATAGAATATGAAAATGGAAAAGCAAAAAGAGTAGAAGCTATTGTTATTGCCGTTCATCATTCAATTGACGTCAGTCTTGAACAACTTCGGGAAGAGATAAAAGAACATGTTATAAAGCCGGTGGTCGGAAACTTCGCTGATGAGAATACGAAATATTTTATTAATGCAACAGGGAAATTTATCCTCGGCGGACCGCCAGCTGATGCTGGTTTAACCGGCAGAAAAATCATTGTTGACACTTATGGCGGGCACGGAGCTCACGGCGGAGGGGCTTTTTCAGGGAAATGCGTTACCAAAGTCGATAGATCAGGGGCCTACATGGTAAGATATGTCGCCAAGAATATAGTGGCGGCTAAACTTGCAGATAAATGTGAAATACAGGTAGCTTATGCAATTGGGGTTGCCCAGCCCGTATCAATTCTTATTGATACAAAAGGCACAGGAAAGATTCCAGACGAGGAAATCTCAGAAATTATTAAAAAAGTATTTGATTTTAAGCCAAAAGAAATTATAGAACACTTAAATTTAAAGCGCCCAATATATATGAAGACTGCAGCTTACGGCCATTTTGGCAGAAACGATCCTGATTTCACCTGGGAGAAAATCGATAAGGTAGAAGAAATATTAAAGCATGTACGTTAATTTTCTCAGATACCGTAAAATTTACTATATCTTTTCTGGAATTTTAATCGGAGGAAGTATTCTTTCTTTGATAGTTTTTGGTTTAAATTTTGGAATTGAGTTTACCGGAGGAAGCCTTTTAGAACTAGAATACATAGAAGCCAGACCCAGCAACCAGGATATCAACCAGTCTCTTTCTGATCTTGATTTGGGTTCTCTTTCCACTCAGCCCACCGATGAAAAAGGAGTCATTCTTAGAATGAGAGATATAGACGAGAAAACCCATCAAGAAGTTATTCAGAAATTAAGTAAAGACGGAGAAATTGCAATAGAAGAAAAAAGATTTGAGTCAATTGGTCCGGTAGTAGGCCAAGAGTTAAAAGATAAAATAAAAGTAGTTATTGCTGTAGCTCTTATCTCAATCGTTTTGTATATTGCCTTTGCTTTTCGAAAAGTTCAAAGACCAGTAAGTTCTTTCAGGTATGGAATCGTTACTTTAATTGCTCTTTTTCACGATGTTTTGATACCCTTAGGAGTATTGTCAATCCTTGGAAGATATTACGACTTTCAGGTTACGATTCCTCTTATTGCCGCTCTTTTAGCTATCCTCGGATATTCGGTAAACGACACCGTAATAGTCTTTGACAGGATTAGAGAAAATTTATTAAAGAGGGTCGGGGTTTCTTTTGAAGATACAGTAAACAAATCTCTCAATCAGACTTTAAGCCGGTCAATTAACACTTCTTTCACTACCTTATTAGTAGTTTTCGCTATTTTCTTTTTCGGCGGCTATACTCTTAAAGATTTTTCCTTAATCATGATTATCGGCATTTCAGCCGGAGCTTATTCTTCAATTTTTATAGCTAGTCCTCTTTTAGTAAGTTGGCATCAAAAAAGCATTTAATAGGGGTTGACTAATTTCCTTGAATGTGCTATTCTTTAATAGAATAAAAGAATAATTATATATGAGAAATTATCAAACAATTTGCCGCAACCTATTTAAGGATTTAGACTCTAGAACAAAAGATGTTTTAGAGAAACGTTTCGGTTTGGCCGGTTCAGATAAGAGAACCTTGGAATCCATTGGTAAAGATTATGGAATTACCAGGGAAAGAGCGCGTCAGATTGAAGGAGTCGGTCTTAATAAAATAGAAGATATTTCTAAAAATAAATTAGGAGGTGTTTTTCAAGAATTTTCTCGTTATTTAAAAAAGCAGGGCGGTTTAAAAAAAGAAGATTTATTGCTGGCTGAATTTGGCGGCCAAAAACTTCAAAATGAAGTATTTTTAATCTTGGCGCTTAGCAAACAATTTAAAAGATATCCTGAAACTAAAGATTTTTATCCTTTTTGGATAATTGATAAAGATTCTATGAAGAAAGCCAAGGTTTTAATTTCTTCTTTTATTAAAGAACTCAAACAGACAAGAAAACCTAAGTCTCTTTCAAATAACATTTCTTATATTGAGATCTCAAAAGACATAATGAAAGGACCTCAGGGTTTTTACGGTTTAAAAGAATGGCCGGAAATTAACTTAAGGTTTGTTAAAGACAAAGCTTATTTGGTTTTTACAAAAGAGAAAAAACCTCTTCATTTCATTAAGGTTGCTGAATTAATAAAAGATTTAAACTTCTCTGAAAGAGAAAAGAGCGGCAGCCAGGCCCAAACCATTCACAATGAGCTAATTAAAGATTCGAGATTTGTTTTAGTCGGCCGCGGCCTCTATGCTTTGAAAGAATGGGGATATACGCCCGGTATCGTAAAAGAAGTTATTTCTAAAACCTTGAAAGAATCAGCAAAACCTTTGTCAAAAAAAGAGATTATTGGCAAGGTTCTTTTGCAGCGCCAAGTAAAGAGAAATACAATTTTGTTAAATTTACAAGATAAAAACTACTTTTTAAAAGATTCTAAAGACAGATATACGATAAAAGAAGCTTAAACTATATCTTAAAGGTTTTGAGCTTTTAGAATCCCGAAATGCCACAAGAACTGCTTTTAAATTCAAATAATGTTTTGGTCATTTTAAGTAATTGGTGGTGGATAGCACTTCCTTTCCTTTTATATAGGCCTTTTTTCTTTTTGTGGAGATGGTGGAGATTTGAATTATGGATTTCCAAGCAAAAATTTATAGTGCTGGAAATTACAATACCAAAAGAAATTTTAAAGCCTGTTAAGGCAATGGAGCAGGTTTTTTCCGCCTTTTGGGGCAATGTTTACGATCCAGCAGACTGGTGGGAGCATTGGATTGACGGAAAAACTCTTCTTGGCATATCCTTTGAGATAGTGAGTATTGATGGTAAACCCCACTTTTTTTTAAGATTCCCTGAAAGAAGCCGATCTGCAATTGAATCCTCTATTTTTGCCCAATATCCTGATGCTGAAATTTCAGAAGTTGATGATTATACAAAGTATGTGCCCCAAGACATACCGAATAAAAACTGGAGCATGTGGGCCACAGATTATCAATTATCCAAAAATGATGTTTATCCGATCAAAGTCTATTCAAAGTTTTTTGAAGAAAAACCAGACGCACCCAAAGAAGAAAAAAGAATAGACCCTCTTTCTACTCTTTTAGAGGGAATGGGGAAACTTGGTCCTGGAGAACAGCTTTGGGTTCAAATCATGGCAGGACCAATTACAGACAGTAAAAATCCGCAAGAAGGACTGCCTTATACTGCTAAAGGAAGAGCAGTAGCCGATAAATTAGCTAAGAGGCCGGATGAATCAAAAGGAAAATCAATAATTCAACAGATCGCCGAAGTATTAATTAGCGGGAAAACAGCCGAAGAAACCGAAGAGAAAAAACCAATGGATATTATGCCGCCTGAAATGAGGCTTACTCCGGGAGAAAGGGATATTGTCGCTGGGGTAGAACAAAAAATTAGCAGGCTGATGTTTAATTGCAGTATCAGGTTTGTTTATTTAGCAAAAAAAGAAGTTTACCAGGGAGCAGTTAAAACTATTCCTTTTGGTTTTTTCCAGCAATTCGCTACAGCTGACCTCAATGCTTTAAGGCCCTGGTCAAATACCATAACAAAAATTAAAAAACACTGGTTTTTACCTTTAAATCTTATTATACCCAGAAGATTATATTTAAGGAAAAGGAAGTTATTTAAACGCTATATAAGCAGAGTTCCTCCTTTATTTCCTCGCCCTGGCGGAACATTTACCTTAAACATAGAGGAGTTAGCTACAATATTTCATTTCCCGGGTCGAGATGTTGCTTCAGCTCCATTTATTTCTCGAGTTAAATCTAAAAAAGGAGGTTCTCCTCCTGGTTTACCTGTAGAATAATTATGAATGAAAATATAAATTTTTTTGGCGAGACCACTTTTCGGAATGCTAATAAAAAATTTGGCATAAAGACCGACGATAGGCGTCGGCATATTTATGTTGTGGGAAAAACCGGCATGGGAAAGACAGTAATGCTTAAAAACATGGCAATCCAAGATATTCAGCAAGGAAAGGGCATTGGTTTTGTTGATCCTCATGGAGAGGCTTCAGAAGAGCTTCTTGACTTCATTCCTAAAGAACGAATTAAGGATGTAGTTTATTTTAATCCGGCTGATTTAGGATATCCCATTGCTTTTAATATTATGGAAGAGATTAATCCAGAATACAGGCATTTGGTGGCCGGAGGATTAATGGGAGTTTTTAAAAAGATATGGCCGGATGTTTGGTCTGCCCGTATGGAATATATTTTAAATAATTGTATTTTAGCCCTTCTTGAGTATCCTGGATCCACTCTTTTGGGGGTTAATCGAATGTTGGCTGATATCGACTATCGGAAAAAAGTGGTAGATAAAGTTACAGATCCCGTTGTGAAGAGTTTTTGGGTCCAGGAATTTGCCCGCTATACGCAAAGATATGAAGTAGAAGCTACAGCCGCCATTCAAAATAAAATCGGTCAATTTATTTCCGTCCCTTTGATTCGAAATATTATCGGTCAGGAAAAATCTTCAATCAATATGAGGGAAATCATGGATAAGCAAAAGATTCTGATTATAAATTTATCTAAAGGAAGAGTAGGGGAGGATAATTCAAGACTTTTAGGGGCTTTAATCATAACCAAGTTGCAGTTAGCTGCCATGTCGAGGGTGGATATACCAGAAGAAAAGAGAAAGGATTTTTATTTATACGTTGATGAATTTCAAAACTTTGCCACCGAATCTTTTGTTAATATTTTATCTGAAGCTAGAAAGTATAGGTTAGCTTTAATTTTGGGCCACCAATATATTGCTCAAATGGACGAAACGGTGCGGGATGCTGTTTTCGGAAACGTGGGAACGATAATTTGTTTTCGAATAGGAGCCGAAGACGCTGAATTTTTAGAAAGAGAGTTATCCCCCCAATTTACTGCTGAAGACCTTGTTAATATAGGAAAGTACAATATTTATTTAAAGCTGATGATTGATGGATTAGCCGGTCGTCCTTTTTCAGCTAGAACCATAGCTCCCTTGCTTAAACTGGAAAGATCAAATAAAGAAGAGATTATTCGGTTTTGTCGGGAAAAATACGGCACCCTCCGTAAAATTGTTGATGAAAAGATTGCTCGTTGGGCAGGACTTTCAGATTTACCAATAACCTCTCAAAAACCAGCGTCATCTCCTCCTCAGCTTTATGACGCCCAGTGTTCTAGTTGTAAAAAATGGACAAAAGTAGTTTTTGCCCCAGACGGAGTAAGGCCGGTTTACTGCAAGTCTTGCCGGAAAAAAGCCCAAAATTTTTCAAAGCCAACAACCCCACGCCATTTTTCTTTAAAAGAGACGACAGAACAAAAACCAACTTCTTTTAAGGAAGTAAGACCAAAGAGAAAAGAGGTGAACTTAGGTGAATTAAAAGACGTTTTAAGAGAGTCGCTCAAGTCTAAAAATCAGGAAGGAGATTCCAAAGGCAGTAAAAAAAAAAGAAGGAACAATAAAGCCGGGGGAAATAATTAAGTTTTAAAATTAAATATTAAAAAATGCTCAAGACTCTAAAAGATTTTAATCTGCAAAATAAAAGAGTTTTGGTGCGGTGTGATTTTAATGTACCACTAGACGAAAGGGGTAATATTTTAGATGATTTTCGGATAAAACAAACCATTCCTACAATTAAGTATTTAATTGAAAAAGGAGCCAAGCTTCTTTTAATGAGCCATCTTGGTAGACCAGGGGGTAGGGTGGTAGAAAGTTTAAGATTAACTCTTATTCAGGATAAATTAATGGAGTATTTAGACCTTTCTATTACCAAGGCAGCAGATTGCATTGGCCCTGAAGTTGAGAAATGGAGTCAAGAGATGAATCCTGGAGAAATTCTACTTTTAGAGAACCTAAGGTTTCACAAAGAAGAAGAGACCAATGACGACAAGTTTGCCAAAGAATTGGCAAAAATGGGAGATATTTACATTAACGATGCTTTTGCTGTTTCTCACAGAACTCACGCTTCAATAGTTGGAGTGCCTGAATACTTGCCCTCTGGGGCCGGTTTTTTATTAGAAAAAGAGATTAAAGTTTTGAGTGATTTGCTTAAAAATCCGAAAAAGCCGATGATAGCAATAATTGGAGGAGTAAAAGTGGAAACCAAGGCCAAGGTAATTGACAAAATTTCTGAAATAGCTGATTGGGTATTGGTTAGTAACGTAATCCAAAAAGAAATAGAGGAAAAGAGTATCTCTTTTAAATACCCAAAAAAGATTATAAAGCCAGTTGACGGCATAAAAAAAGACGGAAAAATTCTTGATATCGGTCCTAAAACTATTAATCTTTTTTTAGAGAAAATAGTATTAGCTAAAACTATTTTTTGGTCAGGTCCCTTAGGTAAAATTGAAAAAAAAGAATTCCAAAAAGGTTCTTTAAAAATAGCTAAAGCTATCATTAAAGGCAAGTCTTTTTCTCTGGGTGGGGGAGGGGAAACAGTAAAGTTTATTAATAAGATCGGTTTTAGGGAAAAATTCAACCATATTTCTACTGGCGGGGGAGCTATGTTGAAATTTTTAAGCGGCGATAAGCTGCCTGGTATTGAAGCTTTAGAGCTCCAAAAATAAAAGAGCGTTTTAACGCTCTTTAAGAAAAAATTGCTATCAAGCTAGCAAAGGAGTCTCTTTTGATCCTTACGGTTATATTTAACCCGGTTTGGAAAACTATTAGAGTGTGTAATGTTTGCGAGTGTGCAAATATTACGCTCCTTTTAAGGTTCTTGGCAATTATTCTCTTGCGCTATTTATTCTCCCCAGTCTTCTCCTTCTGTTTCGGCTTCTCTTAATTTAATCGGATTAATTTTAGCCACTTCATAACTTTCTCCGCAGTCCGGACAAGTTACAACCTAGTTGATTATTACATCTTCTGGGATTAGAATTTTACCATCGCATCCTGGACATTTTTCTTTCACTTTCATCACTTATTACCAGTTTAAATGAGATGATTTATTTGTCAAGATTAATAGTTTTATTTTAAACGATTTTTTGTTAGAATTTAAAAATGGGAAAAGAAATAAAGAATTTAGAAAAAGCGGCTAAGCGAATTTTAAAAGCAGTTGAATTTAAGGAAAAGGTTATTTTATACGGCGATGCTGATCCTGACGGGGTAATTAGCGTTATTATTTTAAAAGAGACCCTGGAAGAATTTGGCTTAAAGCCGGTTCAAATTTACTTTCCCGATCGCGAAAAAGAAGGATATGGTATTAATGAAAAGGCATTAAAGGTTTTAAAAAAGAAAGCTCCGGCCTTATTAATCAGTTTTGACTGCGCAATGAGTAATGTTAAAGAAGTAGATTTAGCTAAAAAAAATGGCTTTGAAGTAATAATTATTGACCATCATAATCCCTTACCCAAAGTTCCTAAAGCTTCTATTATTGTAAATCCAAAACAAAAAGGAGATAAGTATTCTTTTAAGCAGTTAGCTTGTGCCGGTATTACATACAAGCTTTCAAAGTGCTTATTTGAACTAAAAGAACCGAGTTTAGTTTGGCTCCCCGAAAGATTTTTAGAGCTAGTAGTTTTAGCTACCTTAGCTGACCAAATGATCCTTGAAGATGAAAACGAAGAATTTGTCAGAGTAGGAGCTTTAGCTTTAAATTATACTCAAAGAGCAGGATTACGTGCTTTAAAAAAGATAACTGATTTTAATGGAGACGGGATTGAGGAAATCAAACAAAAAATTATTCCTCCTTTAAACGTAGCTGGTCTCAAGGACCATTTAAATGAAGGGTTTTTGCTCTTAATAGAAAAAGATCTGAAGAAAGCAAAAAAAATGGCCAATGATTTAACTGCTAAGGTAAAGAAAAAAAGAGCTGCGATTAAAAGAATTACAGAAGAAGTGAAAGATCGTCTGGATATTGCTAAAGAAACAATTATTTTTGAAGGAGATTCGTCCTGGACATTAGTCTTCTTGGGATCTGTCGCCTCAAGACTTTGCCAAAAATACAAAAGACCTGTTTTTCTTTATAAAAAAGGGAAAGTTGAAAGCCCGGGATCTGTAAGAATTCCTAAAGGATCAAACGGAGTTAAAGCAATGATAAACTGCAATCAATACTTAAAAACATACGGAGGTCATCCTTTAGCGGCTGGATTTAGAATTAAAAATAAGAATTTAGAAAAATTCAAAAAGTGCCTGTCTCAATATTTCAAAAATCAATAAATTAACTTTTGAAAATGAAAAAATTAATTATCTATACTGATGGCGGTTCTCGGGGAAATCCGGGACCTTCCGCAGTCGGTGTGGCAATTTATAGCAATAAGGGAGAGAAAATAAAAGAGTATTCTGAATACTTGGGCAAAACCACCAATAATGAAGCTGAATACCAAGCTTTAATTTTAGCTTTAAAGAAAATAAAAGCTCTTTACGGAAAAAAGGAAATAAAAAAGCTTGAGGTTGAAATAAAATCAGACTCAGAGCTTTTAATTAATCAGTTAGGGGGTAAATATAAGGTTATTGATTCAAAGATTCAACTTTTGTTTTTAAAAGCATGGAATTTAAAGATTGATTATGGAAAAGTTAAGTTTTCTTTAATTCCTCGAGAAAAAAACCAGGAAGCTGACCGGTTGTTAAATGAAGTACTTGATAGCCATGAAGGCCAGAGTTCTTTAAATCTTTAAAGAAGTAGCAATAATTAAAAAGCGCGGCGTTGGAACGTCGTGCTTTTTAATATCCTAGTAGATCTATAAGCCGAATTCTGTCTTTATGTGATCATCTATCTGGGCCAAAGATTGCTCTTTGACTCAAGCGAACTACTTTTCCATTTTGGCAAATCCGGAGATTGTCAAAATGTTTGTTCTTGCACCCAATAAGGATTTAGCCGTTTCACACCGAGAATTACTTCTCAGTCTAACCCTTTAAAAGGGTTGCTTGACCTTTCGGTCTTGCACGTCTCTGTTCGCACCTCTAGCCTTGCGGCCGACGGGTGTTACCCGCTATTTTTTTAGATCCGCCTTATGGCGAAAATGAGTGTTCGGACTTTCCTCCCTTCCCATCTTTCAATTGAAAAATGAGAGAGCGATCACCCAACCTACTAAGACAATTATATTTTACCTAAATAATTTTTATTTGTCAAGTGTCTTAACGTCTTGAACTTCTATTTTCTCTACTGATTCTACTGAACTATCTTCAACTTTTAAAGGAAGTACAGATTCAATCTTTCTAAAAATCGGGCTTAAAACACCTTCTTCAGTTTTTGGCTCAGAGGTAGTCGTGGGACAGCTATCAACTTTCTTCCAATCATCTGGAACGTCACATGGGGTGGAAAACTTTTTGCAGATTCCATCTGAATTAATAGCCGGAGTTATTACCTGAATACATAATTCTCTGATAAGGGGTTTTTCAATAGTGGGCATTTCTTGAGAAACAGAAGGTTCTATAATCCGGCTTTCCATGATATTTGTTTTTATCTCAGTTTTCCTTATTATTCGGATGGCATTTTCAGCGTTATAAAGAGCTGAAGTGGCCTGACCGAAAGCTTCTCCTGTTTCCTCCTCGTTTAAAGCCTTAATAGCTCTTCTTTGATGCTCTAAGGCGCTTTCTAATAGCTTATTAGCCGAAACCTTCCTTGTTTCATCATCTATTTTATTAAGCTCTTCTTTGGCTTGGTTAATAAGGTGCTTAACTTTTTCAATCATTTCTTTAACTCGTTCCGGCGTTATCTTTTCTGAAAACATATCCTGTTTTTCTTCTACTTTTTGGAAGAATTTAGGCTGTAATCTAATTACTTCTTGTTTGATAATTCCTCCTTCGTCAACCTTCTTTCTTATGATTTCAAGACGAATAGGATTTTCAATATTTTCTATTCTGATTTTTAATTTTTCAACTTGTTTTACTATAATTCCTTCCCTTAAGTCTGATTGAGGAATGTATTTTCTTATAACTTCAATCTGTTCTGGAGAATCACCAGCTAACTTTTCATATATACGAGTACGCATTTTAGAGCTTTCCGCTCCATTTACTTCAATTCTCATTTCAGTTAACGTCTTTTCTTTTAGTTGTTCTAAAAATCCCTTTTTGTCGTCTGAAATTATTTCTTCAATTTCCTCAAATATTTCAAACTGCTTAACATCATGGAGTTTTTCAAGAGGTTTAAGGAATTTTTCTCTTTCTTTTACTGTATCAGCTGACTCAAAATCTTTTCTAAAATTATCCATCGCTCTATATTTGACAGTCAATATTTTATCAATAGTTTGGGGAGGAAGACTGTTTTCCAGTTCTTTGATAATTCTTAAATCTTTCATTTCCCCGTTTTCTAAATGACCGAGAAGTGCTTCTCTTCCTTTAGTTATTTCTCCTTTCTCAAAAACTGACAATCGAGTTTCAATTCGCTGGACTACCTTTTCTTTGGAATTCTCTATTGTTTTCCGAACGTCAGCTTTAATATTTTCTCCTTCAAGCTCGTGGATAACTTCTATATGCCTGACTTCATTCCCGCCAATGTTATTAATATAGTCTTTAAATTTCTCCTGGTCTTCTAATGACATTCCTTCTAAATTTTCTTTAAGTCGCTTGAGTGAGTTTTTTTGGGCTGATTGAATTGCTTCTTTGGCTTGATCTGAAACTTTATCTTCCAAAGCAATTAATATTTCCAAGTTTTTGAAATGCTTAAATTGGCTTCCTGATTGTTCCTCGGAAATTTTCTCAATTTTCTCTTTAAAAATCAGGGGATCAGCAAACTTTAGCCCGATGTCAGAGAATTTAGCCAGGTTTTCTTCTTTTACTTCTTCTATCTTTTCATAAACTTCGGGTGGGAGCTTTGTCTCTAGCATTCCAAGTAATCTTTGGTGTTTTAACTGACGGTCAATAAATTTATCTAAAAATTTATCAATTCTGGGGTTTTCGACATTTTCTGTGATATTTTCTGCCACTACTTTCAGTTGTTCAACTTCCAGTCTGTAGCTTTCAAAAGCTTTTTTCAGAGCTTCTTTTTTCTCTGGCCTTGCTTCAGCTAATTCTTTTACCTCTATTAACTTTTCATCGGCAAATTGCTGCTTTAATTCAATTTTTGCTACTGGATTAAAAGTAAGCAAGGAACGAATTCCTCGAGATAAATTTTTCACAAAATAAAACGGGCTGTCTGGTAAAATTCTAGGCGTGCCCACCTCAAGATCCTCTGAAGTAATGTTTTCGTCAAGATTAATAATCTCGGTTATATCAGGAGATGGTGTTTCCTGGGCTAAGACGCCGGAAATAAAGGTTAGGCCTAAAAGAGAGATGATTAGGATTATTGAAAACTTAACTAAATATGTCATATATTTGGATTAAAATACTTAAAACGTTTAAGCAAAAAGACAATGTTTAAATGCTCGAATGTTTAAGCATTAAAATAATTATTTAATGTATTTCGTCTTTTTTCTCTTTTAAAAAGTATCTCCATTGTTCCAGAAATTCAATGAATAGTTGAAATGGCATATCAATTAAAGAATTAAAGATGATTATTACAGCATTATGCTTTTGCCATTGGGAAGAAATCCATCTTCCAACTCGAATGATCGGCAAAGAAAAGAAGTCAAAAATCATGCCCAAAAATGTTTCCTGTTCTTCCTGTATAATTAATTCTTTTGCCCTTTGGCGGATCTTTATGCCAGTATATGAAATCATAGTCAAGAATAATAAGAAGATTGCCATTGAAAGAATTCCAAAATTCAAACTTTGGAGACCCCATATTATTATACCAAAAGAACCGAGAAATCCAAGAAGGTAAAAAAAGATGATTATACTGTTTAAAATAATACCTCTTTTGGCTGGTTTTTTTGCTACGTAAACGTCTTTTTTCTTTGTTTCATAAGTTATTTTTATAACTTCCATTATCACTTTTTGAAGATTTCCTTTCTTGGGAGGCCTTATTGTTTTTACTAAAACAAACATTAAGAATGGAGGAAAAATAATATTTATCCCAAGAGTTTGATAGCTGAAAGCTTGAGTTATATAGATATCAAAAGGAATTTCAACAGCGAGAGCAGAAACTATTTTAGTGATAAAAATGGAAATAGTGCTGTAAAGAGCCGCTCTATTTAATTTTTCTCTTAACTTAATCACTCTTTTTCCGTAGGTCTCTTTAATTAAATTTTCCAAAACTGAAGGATTTTCTAGTTTCTTTTGTGCTTCTGAAGGATTCATTGCTATAATATCGCCTAAAATCAAATAAGAAGTATCGTGTCTTTCGCAAATATTGTAAATTCTTTCTCCCCAGGGATGTTGAAGATCTCCTTCAATGCTTTTGTGAATATTCAAGATATTTTCCGATATCTCTTGGAGACGTGGGGAAGAAAGATTTGACCAATCTGAATATTTTTTATTCAAGAGATGATACCTAATTAAAGAGTCGTCTAATTTAAAAAGGGATCTTTGACAAGCGATATAAATTTGGGTATTTTTTTGCTCTTCTGTTATCCCGCCAATAACAAAGATACCTTCTTTGATTTTTATCCTTTCCTTCATGAATTCTGTCATATAGTCAATTAAAGCCTTTTCTTTAATTGGAGGAGCAAGCGTGGCTTCTATTTCACAGGCAGCGATTCCTAAAATCCAGTTTAAGAGTTGAGTTTTTTGTTTTTCTTGTTCCTTATTATTACTGTTCTTTAGAATAAATGCATATTTATCTATTATTTTCTGAATTTCTTCTATCTTCACTTCGGGAATTGTATTGTTTGAAAAGTGCCCGCCACGAATTAGTTCTAAAATAAAGGGTTCGGCAATCTTCTCCTCTCTTTTTTTTAAAATAAGCCTTCTTTTTAATATTCTCTCAATAGCTGTTTCTCTTAAAAGGTGTTCTTCCCGCCACTCGATTATCCCCCTTATCTTTTCATAGAAGGAAGCAACACTTGAAGCCACCTCGTCAACGTGGATTGTAGGAATTCCCTCCTTGGGATGGAGGGATTGGGACCAATTTTGATATTGCTGGATTAAGCGTTGGGTTAATTGGGATAGCTCTGCCATAAAATTAATTGCTTCTTTTTTCTAACTCCATTGTAGCCTTATTTATAAATTTAGTTAATTTAATAAGGCCTATGTCTCCTTTTCCTCTTTTTCTGACTCTCACTGACTTACTTGTTATTTCTTTGTCGCCGACGACAAGTAAATAAGGAATTTTTTGGAGCTCGCCATCCCTTATCTTTCTTGAAACAGTTTCATTTTCATCCTTTATTTTAAATCTGAAGCTAGCATTCTGGAGCTTATTGCTGATTTCTTTCGCATATTTTAGGTGACGAGAACCAATAGGTATTACCCAAATTTGCTCTGGAGAAAGCCAAAGGGGAAGATTTCCGGCATAATGTTCAAGCAAAACTCCAATAAATCTTTCCAATGACCCTAAAAGAGCTCTATGAATCATATAGGGTTTCTTTTTCTTGCCCTTTTTATCAATATAGGTCATTTTAAAGCGCTCTAGCAGGTTAAAATCAAACTGAATTGTCGTACATTGCCATTCTCGTCCTAAAGAATCTTTTATTTTAATGTCGATTTTCGGTCCGTAGAAAACTCCACCGCCAGAATCAATTTGATATTTTAATTTAAGTTTTCCCAATACATACTTAAGAGTATTTGTGGCTTTTTGCCAGTCTTTTAAAGACCCGGTATATTTTTCCGGCCGGGTGGAAAGATAAATATTAAAATCTTTAAAGCCAAAGATTTTTAGCATTTTAAGACCGTGCTTTACGATTTTAGCAACCTCTTTGGCTATTTGGTCGGGTTCGCAAATAATATGAGCATCGTCTTGGGTAAAGCCGCGGACCCTTGTCAGCCCGTGTAAAACTCCAGACCTCTCATAACGATAAACTGTTCCAAATTCTGTAAAATATAAAGGCAAATCCCTATAGCTTCGAATTTTAGAATTGTAAACCTTAACATGGAAAGGGCAGTTCATCGGTTTTAACAAATACTCTTCCTCGTCAATCTTAATGGGGGAGTAGAGGCTTTCTTTGTAAAAATTCCAATGTCCTGACTTTTTCCATAAATTTAAATGTCCGATATGGGGAGTCCACAGCCAATTATAACCTTCTTTGGTTAATTCTTCGTATAAGTAATCTTTAATAATTTTTCTAATAATCGTTCCTTTTGGCATCCAAATAGGCAAGCCGGCTCCCACTTCTTCATCAAACATAAAAAGCTCCAGCTTTTGGCCTAAAACCCGGTGGTCTCTTTTTTCAGCTTCTTTTTTTGCAGTGAAGAAATCATCCAATTCTTTTTTTGTTTGAAATGCCGTTCCGTAAATTCGAGTTAACATTGTCTTTTCTTCAGATCCTTTCCAATAAGCACCGGCAATCTTAGTTAGCTTAAAAGCGTCAATGGAAATTTCTTTGGTTGACTTAATATGGGGTCCTTTGCAAAAATCAGTAAACTTCCCGCTTTGGTAAGTATTGATTTGTTTGTCTTTTAGTTCTTTAATCAACTCTAGCTTATATGGTTGGCTTTTAAATAACTTTTTAGCTTCAGTTATTTTTAGTTTCTCTTTTTTAAACAGGAGATTCCCTTTAATTATTTTCTTCATTTTCTTTTCAATCTTTGGCAGGTCATTTAAAGTTATAGAAACAGGCAGGTCAAAATCGTAATAAAACCCGTTTTCAATAGCTGGTCCAATCCCAAATTTAGTCCCAGGAAATAATTCCTGGACAGCCAAAGCCATTATATGTGATAGAGAATGTCTAATTGTTTCAATTTTCATAAGCTGGCAAGTTTATTTATTAATAATTTCTTCAATCTCCTCGCAGATTATTTTAGGAGTGTTGTCTCTTTGGTCAACCCTGCCGGCCACCAAAACAACCTTGTTTTCCTGAAAGACCACTGGATTTCTTTCTAGAACAGAAGGGAAGACAACTACTTCAACCTTATCGGTTAAATCTTCCAGTTTTACAAAAAGCATTGGCAGACCCTTGCGGGTTATGATTTTTTTAATACTGGAAATGATTCCGCCTATTCTGACTAATGTTTTTGGAGGACTGCCATTGATAACATTAGTAATAGAGACGGTTTTTTCTTCTAATATTTTTTTAAAGTTTTTAAGGGGGTGTCCAGTAATATACAAGCCTAATAACTCTTTCTCCCAGTTTAATTTTTCTTCCTGGCTGGCAGGCTTTGCTTTATCAAGCTTTAGATTGGAATTTAGCTTCATTCCGTCAAAGAGGCCTTTCTGGCCGTTATTTTTTTCTTTTTGACTGTTTCTTGACCATTCCAGCAGCTTTTCTAGATTGGTCAGACAACTGTTTCTTTCTTCAAGCTTATCAAAAGCCCCGGCTTTAATTAAGCTTTCCAGGGATTTCTTGTTCAAATCTTTAGAATTAACCCTTAAAACAAAATCTTTAATTGAATTAAATTGTCCGTTAGCTTTTCTTTCCTCCAAAAGAGACTTAACTACGTTTTCCCCTACATTTTTAATGGCCAGCAAGCCAAAGCGAATTTGATTCGTTTTGGGAACTACGCTGAAATTCATAAAGCTTTCGTTAATGTCTGGAGGTAAAACCTGCAGTTTCATCTTTTTCGCTTCATCAATTAAAATCGCAATTCTTTCTATATCGTTCCTTTCTGAAGTTAAAAGAGCAGCCATAAATTCAATTGTCCAATTGGCTTTTAAGTAAGCGGTTTGGTAGGTAATGGTGGCATAAGAGGCGCTGTGACTTTTATTAAATCCGTAGCGGGCAAACGGTAAAATCCATTCCCAGATCCTTTCAGCTATTTTTTTGTCAATTCCGTTATCAATCATTCCTTTAATCATTTTATCCTGTTGTTCCAATAACAGTTTTTTAATTTTCTTGCCTACGGCCTTTCTTAAAATATCAGCTTCAGCCAAACTAAAGCCAGCTAGCTTTTTGGCAATTTGCATTAGCTGTTCTTGGTATATGCAGATACCCTGGGTGCTTTCTAAAATTGGCTTTAAGTCAGGATGCAAATATTCTATCTTCTTTTTTTTATGCTTTCTGGCAATAAATTCTGGGATAAATTGAATGGGGCCTGGCCTGTAAAGGGCGACCATAGCCACGATATCTTCAAATTCAGTGGGTTTTAATTGTTTTAAATATCTTTGCATACCCCCTGACTCCAATTGGAAGACTCCCACTGTTTGACCTTTTTGCAGAATTTCATAGGACTTTATATCATTTAAAGGAATCTTTTCTATATCCAAGCTGACATTATTAACAGCGTAAATTCTAGAAAGAGTGTCTTCAATAATAGTTAAGTTCTTTAAACCGAGAAAATCCATTTTTAAGAGCCCTAAATCTTCAATAGAGTGCATTTCATATTGGGTAACGATATTTTCATCGTTTTGGGTGGGATGCTGCAAAGGAACGATATTTTCCAAAGGTTCTTTAGAGATAACAACGCCGCAAGCGTGGGTAGAAGCATGGCGGGCCACTCCTTCTAATTGTTTTGCAGAGTCAATGAGTTTTTTGGCCTGTTCGTCTGATTCGTAAATCTGGCGGAATTCTTCAACTTTTTCAAGAGTTTCATTTAAAGTTTGGCCCATGGGAATCATTTTAGCGATTTTGTCGCAAAAACTGTAATTATATCCCAAAGCCCTGCCTACATCCCTAATTACAGCTCTAGCTGCCATAGTTCCAAAGGTGATAATTTGAGCTACGTGGTTTTTTCCGTATTTTTGAGCTACGTAATTTATTACTTCGTCCCGCCTCCGGTCTGTAAAATCAAGATCAATATCTGGCGGAGAAATTCGCTCAGGATTCATAAAACGCTCAAACAAAAGATTATACTTTAAAGGATCTACGTTGGTAATATTCAAACAATAAGAAATCAAGGATCCGGCAACCGAGCCCCGGCCCGGTCCGACAATAATTCGGTTCTCTTTTGCCCATTTGACAAAATCCTGGACAATTAAAAAATAGGAGGCAAAACCAGTTTCTTTTATAATCGAGAGTTCGTAATCTAACCTTTTTAATATTTCTTTTTTGAGATTGTTTCCGAATCTTTTTTTGGCTCCCGCTAAAGTTAGCTCTTTTAAATAAGTGTCAGGAGTTTTTCCACTTGGAACCTCAAAATAAGGAAGCTTGATTTTTCCCAACTCAAACTGAAAATTACAAAGGTCGGCTATTTTTTTAGTATTTTTTATAGCTTGTGGAGTTTCTTTAAAATCTTCTGCCATTTCTTGGCTTGACCTTAAAGAAAAGTCATCGATTTTCAGAGTTAAACGTTCCTGGTCGCTTAACCTGGCTCCGGTATTTATTAGCATTAAAATGTCTTGGGCGTCAGAATCTTCTGGTTTTAAATAATGGACGTCATTTGTGGCAACAAGAGGAATGCCGTATTTTTCAGAGATAGAGATTAAACCGTTGTTAACGGTTTTTTGCTCCCTTATATTAGAATGATGCTGAATTTCCAAATAAAAGCTGTCTTTGCTGAAAATTTCCTGATACCTGATGGCTATTTTTTCCGCTTCCGCTATTTTTTTTGACAGCAAAAGCTTTGGAATTTTTCCCTGAAGACAAGCTGACAACCCAATTAAGCCGGAAGTATGTTTTACTAAAAGCTTTTCGTCAATTCTTGGCTTGTAATAAAATCCTTCAAGGTGGGCTTTGGTTACAAGCTTTACCAGGTTCTTGTAACCCACTTCGTTTTTAGCCAATAAAATTAAATGGTGTCTCTTGTCGTCAATGTTCGGCCTTTTTTGCGTCATTTCTTCAAGAGCTACGTATACTTCACATCCTATAATAGGTTTGATGTTGCGCTTTTTGGCTTCTTTAAAGAATTCAACTGCTCCATAAAGAACTCCGTGGTCTGTTAGAGCTATAGAATCCATGCCCAATTCTTTTGCATAATCTAAAAGCTGGTCTATTTTTGGCAGGCCATCAAGTAAGGAGTAATGGGAATGAACGTGCAAGTGAGTGAATTTCATAATATTATAATAGTATAATATGAAACATATGATATTTCAAGAAGAGAGAAAATGGTGGAAAAAAGGATACAAGAAAATTGCCTGTCTTGATGAAGCCGGAAGAGGGCCTTTGGCAGGTCCCGTGGTGGCTGCTGCTGTGGTTATAAACTCAAAAGTTAAATTAAAGGGAGTGAAGGATTCAAAACAATTGAGCGCCAAAAAAAGAGAAGAGGTATATAAGCTTTTGACCAGCCATTCATCTATAAAATGGGGGACGGGCAAAGTCTCAGAAAAAGTGATTGATAGGATTAATATTTTAGAGGCTAGCAAATTAGCAATGAGGCGGGCTCTTAAGAATTTAAAACAAAAACCCCACTTTTTAATTTTAGACGGGAATTTTAAAATCAATTCAGATATTCCTCAAAAATCAATCATTAAAGCAGACGAAAAAGTGTTTTCTTGCATGCTAGCTTCCATAATAGCCAAGGTAACCCGGGATAAAATAATGGAAAGATATCATAAAAAGTATCCCCAGTATGATTTTAACAAACACAAGGGCTATCCGACAAGGCTGCACATTCAACTCTTGAAAAAATACGGTCCTTGTAAGATTCATCGAAAGACTTTTAGTCCGGTAGCTAGTATGTTAAAATATAAGAACAAGAAGTATTAAAATGGAAAAAGAAAAACTCATATTCATTGGAACAATATCAATATTTTTAGCGATTTTTATCGTATCCTATATTTTCTTTCAGAAAACAAAACCAATAGAAGAATTAAAGACAACTACTGAAGAAGAAAAAGATATAGATAAAATTTTGTCAGAAGAGTTGACTGCTCCTCTAGAAGATAAAGATAATAAGAGGTTAGAAGAAAAAGATGTTTTAGAAAAGATTAAAGAAGAATTAACAGCGCCCCAAGGAATTGCTCCTTTGGAAGTTTCCGAAGATATCTTAAAACAATTAAGCACTCCAGAATAATAATTAAGTAAATAGTCGAAGACCTTAACTATATTAATTAATTTAATAATAGATCAAAACATGCCAAAACGAATTTCTCCTAAACTTATATCAATTTCCTTTGGGGTTCTTATTCTAACAGTTTTCTTGGGTTTCTATATTTTCGCTTGGACCGAACCCTCTCAGGCTCCACCAGGAAATAATATTCTTGCTCCTTTGAATGTTGGACCTGAAGGCCAAGCCAAAGAAGGAGGGTTAATCTTAAATACTGGAGGAGCAGCCACTGGTTTGATTATTGATCAAGGAAACGTTGGTATTGGAATAATGAATCCAACGGCAAAATTACATATTGCTTCTAGTGATTCAATGATTTCACCATTTCAAATCACTTCTTCTGGTTCTATTTTTTTATCTGGTTGGAATTACCGAAGAGAAATAACAATTTCTAACGCTGGTTCAGAAATTACAGAAAATCACCAAGTTTTAGTTATTCTAAACGATACGCCAGCATTAATAACCAGTGGAAAGATGAAGTCTAACTGTGAAGATATTAGATTTACCAATTTTAACAGAACTTTATTAGATTATTGGATAGAATCTGGTTGTAATACACCAGTTACAAAAATCTGGGTTAAAATTCCATCCATTCCTTCTGGTTCTAGTATTTTTTATATCTATTATAATAATCCTTCTGCTCTTTCGGAAAGTGATGGAGATAGTACTTTTGAATTCTTTGATGATTTTACCGGGACAGTTATTGACACGAATAAATGGATAGAAATAGACCCAGATAACTCTATTTCTCAGAATAATAATCTTATTTTAAATGATGTAAGTAATTCTTGGACAAAGGTACTTATATCACAGCAAACATTTGATCGTTCTAATGATAAAAAAATATATGTAAATCTAACTATTCCAACAGATACGTCTGGTAATAATCATTTTATGGTGGGTTGGGAATTAGATCAAATTTCAAATCCAAGTTATGACCAAATGGTGCATGGATTTTATTGGGATAATTATTTATTATCAACTTATGAAAAAGGTTCTCACACTGGACCAAACACTCAGTCTTATTCTGCAAATACAGATTATGAAATGAAAATTGAGCTAAAAAGCACTGGAGCTAAATATTATATCAAAGGAGGTATTTACAACTCATGGACTCTTGTAAAAGAGACATCAACTTACTCTGACTCATTAATGCGAATTGCATTTACACAATATTCTCATCAAGCCAATATTCATCATATTTTTATTCAAAAATATTCTTCTCTAGAGCTAACAACAAGCGTAGGTGAAGAAGAAATAAACACAGAAGGAATAACAATAACAAGATTATATATACAGCCCGAAACGGGAAATATTGGTATTGGAACAGAAAGCCCTGCTCAAAAACTTGATGTAATAGGTAGTATTAATGCTACTCAGCTTTGTATAGATGGAGACTGTAAAAACACTTGGTCATCAGTTCAAGATGAGAATTATTTTGGAGACGGCTCAGATGGAGATATAACAGTTTCTGGAACATTAACTTTGACTCGCGATATGTATTACAACAATTTAACTGTTCCTGCAGGTAGAGTTATTAAAACAAATGGTTTTCAAATTTTTGTTAAAGGAACTTTACAAAATAGCGGAAGAATTGAAAATGTCGGAAATCCAGGAAGTGGAAGAACCGGAGGAAGCGGAGCTAAGGGAGTTACTGTAGGCATAGGATCTGTTGGAGGCACAGGAGCCAGAATTGGCCCTACATGTTATGGAGATCCTGGCTGGAATCATTCTGCAAGCGGAGGAGAGAAAGGCGGTATTGGAGGTCCGGGAAATGGAGGTAGTTCCATATCGCAAATTAAAAGTTTTACAGCTTTACACTTAACAAGATTGAATAGTGGCGGAGGAGGTAGAGGCGGAAACGCTGGGTATACGGGAAATTGTTTAGCTTCTGCTGGAGAAGGCGGCGGAGGCGGTGGCGGTGGTGGAACAATTGTTATTTTTACAAATACTTTTATAAACCCAGGAACGATAATAGTTCAGGGAGGAAATGGCGGAAACGCAAGTTGTCCTTCAAGCAGTGGGGGATCCACTTGGGGTGATGGAGGTGGTGGCGGAGGAGGAGGATTTATTGCAATCGGTACCACAGGAACACCAACTATTGGAACTATAAACGTAAGCGGAGGAACTGGAGGAAATGCTTGCGGATCTGGATCAGGAGGAAGTACATACGAAGGCGGAAATGGAAATTATGTAATATTTTATTTTTAGATGTACAAAAAATCATTTTTAATTATTTTTTTTGCAGCATTTTTCATATTTCCAGTAACGGGAGTAATTGCTGGGGTTGATGATAATGTTTCAGGTTATGCCTGGTCAGAAAACATTGGCTGGATAAGTTTCAATAACACCAGCGGTGGAGGTATAATTGACTACGGAGTAAATATTGGTTCTCAAGGAAAATTTTCAGGTTATGCCTGGTCAGAAAACATTGGCTGGATAAGTTTCAATAATTCAGATGTTAATGGTTGTCCAACTTCTCCATGTCAAGTTAAAGTGGATTTTGATACAGGTCTTCTTTCTGGCTGGGCAAAAGCTTTGGGTTTTGGAGATGGCTGGATACATTTAAATGGCACAAATTACGGAACATCTATTAATCAATTAACTGGAGAATTTTCTGGCTGGGCTTGGGGAGATACGGTTATTGGCTGGATAAGTTTTAATGATTCCAACCAAGGTGTTTTCGGAGCTTTAGATTATAAAGTAACTGTTGATTCGAGTATTTTCAGTCAACCTCCAAGAGCTTTTATTTCTTGTGATCCTTCAGATTGTAATTCATCTGACTGCATTGCCTATACCGGCTGCCCTTTTCATTTGATCAATCAATCTACAGATCCTGACGGCCAGTCAGATATAGTAAAATCTGAATGGGATATTTTAAATTGGGGAGCTAACCCTGATCTTAGCTGCACAACGCCAAATGCCCTCTGCGATATTACTCCCCAAACTCAAATTATGGGCTCTGGAAACTTCACAGCTGAACTCTATGTTGAAGATCAAATCGGCCAATCAGATACTATAATTCAACCCTTCCAAATCAAACAAGAAGCCTTAGCCGACTTTAAGTGTTCTTTAGATAATCAAAACTGGCAGGATTGTGAAACATTAGAATTATCTGTCAAAGAAGTAGTTTATTTCCTTGATCAATCAACTCCTTCAGAAGGTGCCTTTGCTATTATTGAACGAATATGGACTTTCCAGAATGGTGATCCTTCTCAAGATTTAAGTAATAATCTTAATCCTTCAACAAAATTTCAGTCAGGTGGAGCAAAAGATGTCACTCTAACAATAACCGATGACCAAAGTAGAACCGATTCTAAGATTTATACTATTAATTCTCAACTTCCTTTCCCAGAATACAAAGAAATTCCACCTATTTTATGGCTTAGAAACTTTCTAGCTATTATTTCTGGCTTATTTGCTTTTTAAATAAGTTTCTGTTAAGGTAAAGATTAATTATGGCCGTTCCCAAAAAACACCACACGAAATCAAAAAGAAACAAGCGGAGAATGCATCTTTTTTTAGAAAAGCCGGTTTTGGGTTTGTGCCCAAAATGCAGTAAGTCAGTTAGATCACATACTGCTTGTTTTAACTGCGGATATTACAAAGGGGAAAAAGCATTTGATGTTTTAAAAAAGTTGACTAAAAAACAAAGAAAAGTTAAAGAAAAAGAAATAACAGCAAAAGAAGAAACGTCAAAAGGATCAGATAAAAAAGGTGGATTAAGCTGGGAAGGATTAAGCAAGAAATAAAAATTATGGCTTCTCGACACTTATCGCGTTCTATCGCAATGCAATCTTTATATGAATGGGATTTTTTTGGTAAAAAGCCAAAAAGCTTGAAAGGAGTGGTAGAAAAGAATATTAAAGAATTCGGCCCGGGGTTGGAAGATACGGGTTTTGTTTGGCAGTTAGTTAATGGGATTGTCGATCATCTTGATCAGATTAACAAAGTTATTGAGAAAGCAGCTCCCCAGTGGCCGATTGATCAGATTACTATTGTTGACCGAAATGTTCTCCGGATTGGATTGTACGAATTGTTATACGCCAACAAAGACGAAGTTCCTCCGAAAGTAGCTATTAACGAAGCAATTGAGCTTGCTAAAACTTTTGGCGGTGAAAATTCCGGAAAGTTCATTAACGGAGTTTTAGGAACAGTATACAAAGAAATAGAAACCAAAAAATGAAGGATTTTTCTCCCATTGAAAAAAAACTAAATCTTAAGTTTAAAAAAAAGGATTTATTGATTCAGGCTTTTATTCACCGGTCTTACCTAAACGAGAATCCTAAGTTTCATCTTTTCCATAACGAAAGATTAGAATTTTTAGGAGACGCTGTCTTGGAGTTAGTGGTCACCGAATACCTTTATAAAAAATACCCTAAAAAAAACGAAGGGACATTGACTACTTGGCGAGCAGCCTTGGTTAATTCTAAGATGTTGTCAATAGTTGCTAAAAGTACTGGATTTAACGAGTTTTTATTGCTTTCTAAGGGAGAAGCCAAGGAAACCGGGAAAGCTCGCCAATACATTTTAGCTAATACTTTTGAAGCAATAGTGGGAGCTATTTACCTTGATCAAGGTTATAGAAAATCTCAAGAATTCATTAAAAAATACTTAATAAAAGAATTGCCCCACATTATTGAAGCTAAACTTTTTAGAGACACTAAAAGCAGCTTCCAGGAGAAATCCCAGGAAAAAGTTGGAATCACCCCGAATTACAAAGTTTTAAAAGCATGGGGACCAGATCATAATAAGCGCTTTGTTGTCGGTGTTTTTCTTAAGGAAGAATTAATAGGAAAAGGCGAGGGTTCCTCAAAACAGGAAGCAGAAGAAGAAGCATCAAAAAACGCATTAAAAATTAAAAAATGGTAATATGTTAATTATTCGTCTATTAAGAGTAGGTAAAAAAAATCAGCCGTTTTTCAAGATAGTAGTCACTGATAAAAAGAATCCTCCGAAAGGCGGCCGTTTTGTTGAGCAACTCGGCTTTTACAATCCTTTAACCAAAGAAAAATTAGTGAAGAAAGAGAGGATAACATATTGGATTTCCCATGGGGCAAAGCTCTCGGATGCCTGCCATAATTTATTCGTAAGAGAGGGGATTTTAGAAAAATCGAAAATCCCAGTACATAAAAAATCAAAGAAAAAGAAAGAAAAAGCTCCAAAAGAAGAGACTAAGAAAGAAACCGTAGAGAAAAAAGAAGAAGCCAAGGATAAACCTAAAAAAGAAGAAAAGAAAGAAGAAGCTCCGGAAAAACCAAAAGAAGCTCCAAAAGAAAAAGAACCTAAAAAGAAAGATGTTAAAAAAGAAACTCCTGAAAAAGAATCTTTAAAAGAGCCTCCAAAGGCTTGACAAAATTCTAAATTTGATTAGAATATTAGAGTAGGAATGAGCGATTCAGGTTTTCCGATTTTCAGATATCGGAATGATAGAATCGCAGAAAAGGTCGAGTCGTTATAAAATAAGAAGATTGATATTATCAGATTATGGCTAAAGCAACTGTAGATCAAGAATTTCTTGAGTTTGTGGTTAAAGCTTTGGTTGATCACCCAGAGGACGTAAAAGTTGACCGAAAAGTTGATGAAATGGGAGTTTTACTTTCATTAAAAGTACACGCAGAAGACATGGGTCAAATCGTTGGTCGTCAGGGTTCAACTGCTAGAGCAATAAGGGCACTAGTGCGAATTATTGGTCTTAAGAACCACGCTAGAGTCAACCTAAAGATTGAGGAGCCAGAAGGCGGTCGCGTCGTTCGCTCAACTCAAGAAGAACCAACTGTTAAAAAAGAAGGGATTGACGACTTGAAACTTTAAAGTTTGAAATCGTTATTCTTGACCCCGCACATAATGTGCGGGGTCAATGTTTTACATAGTCTTTTTATTTTTCTTCAAGAGTGATATTATTTTAATATGATTCGTTTTGACGTCATTACTATTTTCCCGGAGATCTTTGACTCATATTTTAAAGAGTCAATTCTCAGTCAGGCGGTTAAAAAACGCTTGATTAAGATTAATATTCATAACTTAAGAGACTATGCTAAAGGGCGCCACCAAACAGTGGATGACCGGCCTTTTGGAGGAGGTATTGGCATGGTTTTAAAAGTAGAACCTATCTTTAAGACAGTGGCTGCTTTAAAGAAAAAATCCAAGGCCAGGGTTATTTTATTCACTCCCCGGGGGAAAAAATTCAACCAAAAAATGGCACACCGGTTTTCTAAGCTTGATCAACTAATTATGATTTCTGGCAGATATGAAGGAGTAGATGAAAGAGTAGCAAAATATGTCGCTGATGAAAAAGTATCAATAGGGGATTTTGTTTTAATGGGAGGAGAGTTGCCGGCAATGATGGTAATTGAAACCGTATCCAGACTTATTCCCAAAGTAATCGGCAAACCCCGATTATTAAAAGAAAGGGTTACAAAAGAAAAAGGTTTTCTTGAATTCCCCCAATATACAAGACCTGAGATTTTTTCGCCTAAGGGAAAAATAAAATGGAAGGTGCCTGAAGTATTGCTTTCTGGCCACCATAAAAAGATCGAGGAATGGCGCAAGAAACATACAAAGATTATTGAAAAATAAGTAGATTCCTGTTAAGATAGAAAACGATAAAGGGTAGGTGGCGGAGTAGCTAACGCACCAGACTGTAAATCTGGCGTCCGCAAGGACTTCGGGGGTGCAAGTCCCTCCCTGCCCACATTAATTATTAAGATGATGCCGATGTAGCTCAGTGGTAGAGCAACTCCATGGTAAGGAGTAGGTCGTCGGTTCAAGTCCGACCATCGGCTCAGAAGTATAATAAAAATATGGCAAAAAAACCTTTCGTAAAACTTCAATGCCAAACTTGCAAGAAAGTTAATTATTTCACCAAAAAGTCTAAAGGGCTGGTGGAAAAAAAGTTAGAATTGAAAAAATTCTGCAGGTTTTGCCGAAAAAGCACTCCTCACAAGGAAACAAAAAGATAAATAAACAGAGGGGGCGTAATTTAATGGTAGAATAGCGGTCTCCAAAACCGCTAATGGGAGTTCGATTCTCTCCGCCCCTGCCATCGTAGACGAACAGAGGTTAAAGCCTCTGTTTTAGCTTTATTTAGGGGTATTTTGGTTGGTTCTAACCTTAAATACTCCTCTTCTAAGGCAGGATAGCCTTCTGCGATAGGTTGGAGCCACTCATTAGGCTCAATATAGAGCTTTTTCCCCTTAATTATGGGGTTTTTACCTAAGGCCATGAGGATTTCCTTCTTTAGTTCTAGCCCTCCTGTAATAAAGGCCTTACGGGCGTAGGTAGCGAAATTAAAAGTTTTCTCAGTTAACTCTAACCATTTCTCAGCTCTACCTTCGGTTTCCCTAAGTCTTTCTTTAAGTTGATTGATTTTATTTTGTAGTAAGTTTTTCTCTTTAGTAAAGGTCTCGTCATCAATCAGGTCTCTATAACGCATTTTAGTTAGGTTATCTAACTCTTTTTGAGATTGACTCAGCGATTTGTGTTGCCCGGAGGACCAAATTACCGAACTTTATTCCAAATTTGTAATTTGGAGTGTGGGGAGAAGTATGCAAAACCACTTCCCAAGCTTCCGAAACTCCCCCCAATTCTGTTTCCACCGGAATGAAATGACTTATAGTTTACAAAAAGCCCATCGCCGGGCAATTTTTATTTGAGTTGTTTTTTAAGGTAAAAAGTGATAGAAAAGAAATAGTGAGTAGCAAGGTGAGGTAGATTAAGCTCTAGGAGCCAAGTCAGGCACATAAACCCCTTCTATCTCCCAAATCCTGGTTCTAACGTCCTCTACGAGCCCGCAAAGACTTGACAAATTCTGTGGGTATGCTATAATACAAATACGAGGTGATAATGAGGTGGAAAGCGAACGCCAGGAGGCACTCGCAGTCCGTTACACAACACAAAGTGCGCTGAGAACGGATGCCAGAGAAGATGCTCTGCTCTTCTCGCTCCGACAGAAACAAGAACTACAGCCGCACCGAACAGAATCTTCTCAAACTGGTGCCCATGGAGCCAAAATCTGGTTCCTCTTGCCAGGACGATATTTCGTCTCTCGGCAAGATATCAGCAACTCTGGAAAGCACCACTGCTACAATGCTTGGCTGATAGTCAACCAAGATAGTAGCAGAGAAGAAAAAACTTCAGAAATACCAAAATTCGTAGTGCCGTGCTGCGACTGCCTGGAAATTCCCCAGGCATATCAATAAAGGGTAGCATTATCTGAGCTCATCTCGGAAATGCTCCTCCCACAATTATGGTTCTTCATTCTCGCTTATCAAATGAAAAGAAAGAATGATAAGAAAGAGAATAAGGACCTTTTTTTTGTTTCTAACAACTCTTAACATCGTCCAGCAGGAGCCAAATCAGGCACCCAAACCTTCTCAACCTCCCCAATTCTGGTTCTAACGTCGTCCACGAGCCCCTGCTTTTTAAGCCAAGAAATCGCCAATCAGACGGTTTTTTGGTAGAATTAAATTATTAATCAAAAGTCAGTAATTAAATAATTTTAAAAAACTTTAATATTATGAATTTAACATCATTAGAATATATACTTATCATCTCAACTCTTTTGGAATTTAATCCTTTATTCCACTGGAATTATCATCTATAATATAAGAAAAGTTGTTATAAAAAGAAAGAAAGCCAAGTAATATCTGATGCAATTAATTGAAAAACTTGTTGAGGATGGCTGGCTTAAAACTTCTAATCTCATCAAAGCCTTCCATAAAATAAAAAGGGCTGATTTTATACTAAAAGAGCTGAAGAATTTAGCTGAAGAGAATGAACCGCTGCCCATAGGTCAAAATCAAACTATTTCCCAGCCATTAACTGTTGCTTTTATGTTAGAGCTTTTAGAGCCAAAAGAAGGTGAAAAGATACTGGATATAGGATCTGGTTCTGGCTGGACAACTGCCTTATTGTCTGAAATAGTGGGGGAAAAGGGGAAAGTAATTTCTATTGAACTAATTCCTGAATTAAAAGAAATGGGTGAAAGGAACGTGGCAAAGTATAGTTTTATTACAAAAAGAGTGGCTAAGTTTATTTGTGCAGACGGTTCAAATGGCTATTCAAGTAAAGCTCCTTTTGATAAAATTTTATCTTCAGCTAGTTCAAAAGAGAAAATTCCCCAGGCCTGGAAAGACCAGCTCAAAATCGGAGGAAGAATAGTTGCTCCAATTAAGTCGTCAATCTGGCTTTTTATTAAAAGAAGCAAAGAGGAATTTGAAGAAAGAGAACATCCCGGTTTCGCTTTTGTTCCTCTAATAGAAAAAAATGAAGAAAAATAATTTTTATTTCACTTTAGTTTTTGTTTTAATTGCCGTTTTTTTCTGGCAAGGTATTTATTTACCAAAAGATTCAAACTCAAAAGAAGAAAAGGTTTTTTTAATAAAGAAAGGGGAGGGGACCAAAGACATTGCCTTGAATCTAGAAAAAGAAGGCCTGATCAAGTCTGTCTCTTTATTTAGATTTTATGCTCTGACTATAGGGGTTTCGGGGAAATTACAGGCAGGAAATTACTTGCTTTCCCCGTTAATGAATACTCATGAAATTACCAAGAAGCTTGTTTTCGGGAAAGTGATCAAAGAAAAAATTACTATTATTGAAGGTTGGAATTTAAGGGATATTGGCTGGTATCTAGAGAATAAAGGATTATTTCAAGCTGAAGAATTATTTGAAGCAACTGGTTTCCCGACTATTAACTACTCAAAAACAACAGATTTGCCAATCCCTAAAGACTTCAGCGAAGAGTTTGATTTCTTAAAAGATAAGCCAGATAACATAGGTTTGGAAGGATTTCTTTTTCCAGATACCTATGAAATAACTTCGGAAGAAAACGTAGAAGAGATAATTAAAATGATGCTTGTTAATTTCGGGAAAAAATTAACTCCAGAGATCAAAGAAAAGATCAAAAGCCAGAATAAAACAGTTTTTGAGGTAATTATAATGGCTTCATTAATTGAGAAAGAAGTAAGAACTACAAAAGACCGTGAAATAGTTTCCGGTGTTTTATGGAAACGGCTTAAAAACGGCGTTCCTTTACAAGTAGATGCCACCATATCTTATATTACAGGCGAAAAGACAGTTAAAATTTCTAAAGAAGAAACAAAGATAGATTCTTTTTATAACACCTATAAATACAGAGGGCTGCCCTTGGGACCAATCTCAAACCCCGGAATAGAAAGCATTTTAGCTGTGCTTAACCCAAAAGAAAGTGATTTCTGGTATTATCTCTCTACCCCAGAAGGCGAAACTATCTTCAGTGAAACATTGGAAAAACACAATATTGCCAAGGTAAAATACTTAAAATAATTACATGGGTATTGACAGAAAAATAGGAATCTTGTAATATTAAAATATCCACAGACAGCAGGTATCTTTATATAAATCCTGCCGAGGATAATAAACAGAGAACATTCTCTGCCTTGTCTGTGAATAAAAACACAGATTTTTTATTATGCCGCTAACTAAAGAACAAAAACGAAAAGCTATAGATAAATTAAAAGAAAACATTGATAAGCAGAAAATCGTATTTTTTGTTGATTTTAGGGGTTTGAAAGTAAAGGATCTCTCTGAATTAAGAAAAAAGCTGAAGAAGATAAATTCAAACTTTATCGTAGCTAAAAAAACATTATTGAAGCTGGCTTTTAAAGACAAAGGCATTTCAATTGATCCCAAAAAATTAGACGGAGAAATAGCCGTAATATTCGGCTTTGGCGATGAAATTATGCCGGCGAAAACCGCTTATGAATTCTCTCAAGACAAAGGAAATCTTCAATTGCTGGGAGGATATATTGAAAGCAAAAAAAACGAATTTTTAAATTCAATCCAATTAATTGAATTGGCGAAATTGCCTACCAGGGAAGAGCTTTTAGCTAAAATAACAGGAAGTCTTGCAGCTCCTCTTTCTGGAACGGTCAATGTTTTACAAGGAAACATTAAAGGTCTAGTTTACGCCTTAAGCGCAATTAAAAAATAAATAATATAATTAAATTATGGCTGAAGAAAAAAAAGAAGAAAAAATAGAAGTTCCGGAAAAATTCAAAAAACTGGTTGAAGAAATTGAGAAAATGCCAGTTTTAGACCTAGCTGAATTAGTGAAAGTTTTAGAAAAGAAATTCGGAGTGTCAGCGACAGCTCCTGTAGCTGCCGCCCCAGCTGCAGCCAGTGGTGAAACTGCTACAGAAGAAAAAAGCTCCTTTAATATTGAATTACAAGGAGTTGGAGAAAAGAAAATCGAGGTTATTAAGGTAGTTAGAGATATTACCGGAAAAGGCTTAAAAGAAGCTAAAGACCTGGTTGATTCTGCTGCCACAGGACCTCAAATGATAAAAGAGAATGTAAAAAAAGAAGAAGCTCAAGAAATAAAAAAGAAGTTTGACGCAGCTGGAGCTAAAATTGAATTAAAATAAAATCAACTAATTATAGTTTTATCTGATAAACCTTCTGGCCATTTAAAAGCCAGATGGTTTTATTATCTGGAGAAACAGAAAAATCTAAAAGGCTATTGAATTTATCGCTTTGGTATTGCTTTACGATTTTTCCCTGCTTAGTTAAAACAACAATCCTTTTTCTGCTTGGTTCTAAAATATAAAGGTAAGGGTGAAGCAAAGAAGTCCAGATTTTAGTCGGGCTTTCCAGATAAGGGAAAAGTATGATTTCTAAGGTTTCTTGATACTCGCCTCCGCGATATCTCTCAATTTTATTCTCTTTGCTTATAGTCCAAATATTTCCGTCAATGGCCATGGATTTTGCGTCTATCGGCTTTTTTGTTCCGCTTTTAAGCCAGAGTTCGGTTAGTCCTGATTTTAAGCGTTTTGTAATTTCGCCTTTTTTTGCGTCAAAGAAATAAAGATTAGAATTATAAGTAACCATTTTGCTAAAATTAAATTCTAGATAGGGAGGTAAAACAAATTCTTTTGACCATTCGCCGTCTTTAAAAAATAATAAAATATTCGGTTTGGAAAAAAAGACGATGGAATCGGAAAGAGCAACAGCTAGCTTAAAATTAGAGGACGTTTCAAAAAGACTGCTGGCTCTTTCAGTTTTCTTTAATTCATAAAGACCCAAAGAATAGGGATTAAACAAATAAAGGTTAGAGTTAAAATCTAATATTTTCTGCGGGAAAAACTTTTCATCTTCAAAGCTGAATAAAAGCTCTGGCTCTAAAATATCTTCTATATTATTAAGGGGTAATAATTCCTCTTCAAGAGAATTCCTTAAGATTAAGGCCTCTTTTCTTAATAGTGTCTGGTCTTCAATAAGAGATGAAGTTAAAATCCAGGCCTCTTGAAATGAAGAGTTAGCTTTTTCTTTATCCATTAAAATGAGGAAGCTCTCTGCTTGAATTTTTTCTCTTTGAGCCTCTTCTAAGATTAGCTGGGCTCTTTTCAGCTCTTCTTCCCTTTCTCCTTTAAAAACAAAGTAGCCCAGACTTAAGATAAAAATAAGAGCAAGGACCAGAATAATATTTCTTTTTAGCGTTGGCTTGCTTAAAAAAGATGGTTTCTTTATTGAAATCTTTGGCAAAGCGATTTTTCGAACTAAGGGTCTTAATGGATTTCCCAAAAAAGAGAAAAAATTAAAAGAAAACAGCTTTCTATTAATCTTAAATAAGCCCTTTAAAGGATTTTGGAATTTTATTTTCTTTCCCTTGATTTGTTTTTTTTCTTTAATATCTTCGCTTGCTATCAATAAGAGACATATCCCGGAAATTTCAGATAAGGCCTTTTCTCGAGACTTTAAAAATTCTTTAAGAGAGCTCTCGCTTGAAACCCAAGACAAGTCTTTTATTATATTTTCACTGGTAAAAAATTCAAAGACATCTTGGGTTAAAATTATCAGCCTGTCTCCTAGGACTAGCTTTCCCTTAGCCATATTACTGAAGATCTTTGAAGGATAAGAAGGCTTAGTATCTTGGAACTCAAGATTGCTGCCAATATCTATTATCTGCCCGTCCCGAAGCAGTAATATTTTTATAAATCCTGCCCTGCTAAAGTTTAAAATAAAATCTTTAAAGCTAAAGATGCCAAAATCCAAGTTTCCCATCCAACTGACGTTTCCGTTTTTGGAAGTATTAGCTAAAAACTCATTTACTTTTTTAAGAGATTCTTTAAAACTTTGTTCTGGAGTCCTTTGGAAGCCAAGATAATACTCTTTTTTAATTACTGAGGCCAACTCCTGTAAAAAACCGCTGTTCTGTGGCAAAAGATTGGAGAGCTGGCCTACCATATATAAATCTCCCATCTTTTTCTCGCGAGCATTCTCTGCCTCAAAACAAAAACTATCAAAAGCTGTTTCTTCCTTAACTTTTTTAGGATTAAAATGGAGTTCAAAAACTTGCATAAGAGTCCTAGTTTTATTATAATTGCAAGCGAGGAATAAGTAAAAGTTTACTTATGGTTCCCTTGTAAATTTGAAGGGCGCATGGCTCAGTGGTAGAGCGCTATCCTCACACGATAGAGGTCTTTGGTTCAAATCCAAATGCGCCCACATTATATATAGGGCCCTTAGCTCAATGGCAGAGCACCTCATTTGCAATGAGGAGGTTACCAGTTCAAGTCTGGTAGGGTCCACTATTTATAAAAGTTTTCCACAGGGTGGGCTTTTTTGTTTCTGTTATAATATACTAATTTCATAAGAAAGGTCGAAGAATTTATATAGGGATTTTAATTTAAAATAATTTAATACTATGATTTTAGACTGGTGGGAAATTACGAAAGATTCTTTACAGGATCTTGTAGGAGGAGTTTTGAATTTTCTTCCTAATTTAGGAGGAGCTTTATTAGTACTTATTGTCGGATGGTTTATTTCTGTTGGAATTGGTAAATTGGTAGCTGAAGTTCTCAAAAGAGTGAAGTTTAATCAGCTTTTCGAGAAAGGAGGCTGGAAAGAAGCCTTATCAAAAGCCGAATTGAAAGTTGATCCTTCTGGCTTTGTCGGAGGGATTATAAAATGGGTTTTGGTTATTGTCTTCTTGATGGCAGCAGTAGAAATTCTAGGGTTTGAGCAATTCGCCGAATTCCTAAAGAGTGTAGTCCTTTGGCTTCCCAATGTAGTAGTAGCAGTTGCTATTTTCATTGTGGCTGTGATTATTGCTGATTACTTGGCAAAATTAATGAGAGCCTGGGTAGAAGGAATGAAAGTCGGCTACGGCCACTTCGTTGAAGTAATTGTCAAATGGGCAATTTGGATTTTTGCAATTTTGGCTATTTTACTTCAATTAGGTATTGCTACAGAGCTAACTGAAACCCTATTTCAGGGTATAGTAGCTTTTGCTGTAATCGCCGGAGGACTTGCTTTCGGTCTGGGTGGAAAAGACGTAGCTGCAGAGATTCTACAAGACTTACACAGAAAACTCAAACAATAGAAATATCTATATAATAAGCAAGGTGGGGATCAACCCCCACACCTATTTTAGACTTATTTTAGTCGAAAATAGGTGTAGGGGTTGACAAGAGGCTTGAGTTTGTTAATATTATGTTAGATATGAAAACTAAAAGAACAAATTTACTAAATCAAGGAAGCAGCTAAATTCTGGGATTTTTGTTTTCTCAGAGAGCCGCTTCTGAAAGCGGTTTTTTTGTTCTAGTGAAACGACAGAATACCAAAGAACATTGAAAAGTTAATATCGTGATTATTAATTACTAGCTAAGGTAATTGCATTTATGAGCAGATGGTGGATGCCTTGGGATCGGAAGGCGATGAAGGACGTGGCGTGCCTGCGATAAGCTGCGGGGAGGTGGTTAGCAATCTTTGATCCGCAGATCTCCGAATGGGAAAACCCATCCGTCTTTATGACGGATAACTCACCTTTTTGGTGAGTAGCAAACCCGCTGAAGTGAAACATCCCAGTAAGCGGAGGAAAATAAAAAAACTTTTATTCCCTTAGTAGCGGCGAGCGAAGAGGGAAATAGCCCAAATCAAGCAGATAACTTGTTTATCTGCTTGAGGTTGTAAGAATATAACGTCGGGAGCTCAGCACTCAATTTGAGTGCTGGATTCCTGAGGGAGAAATTTAGACGAAGTTAATTAGAAAAAGCACCCTGGAAAGGGGCGCCATAGAAGGTAATAGCCCTGTATTCGAAAATTACTTCGTGCTCCTTGTTATTTATCTTGAGTACCTCGGGAAACGAAAGTCCAGAGGGAAGCAGGCCGAACTAATCGGCCAAGGCTAAATACTATCCGATCACCAATAGTGAACCAGTACCGTGAGGGAAAGGTGAAAAGTAGGGGGGTGACCCCGGTGAAATAGAACCTGAAACCATCGTGCTTACAAGGAGTCGGAGCCGAGTTTAACTCGGTGACGGCGTGCCTATTGAAGAATGAGCCAACGAGTTTTGTTTAATTCTTTGTCTAAGCCCTTTTGGGGCGAAGGCGAAGTGAAAGCGAGCGTTAATAGCGCGTATTTTAGAGTTAGACAAAGACCCGAAGCCAAGCGAGCTTGCCATGACTAGGGTGAATTCCGCCGAAAGGCGGGAGGAGGCCCGAACCCGTGAGTCGTTCAATTCTCTGGGATAAGTTGTGGTAAGAAGTGAAAAGCTAAACGAGCTTGGTAATAGCTGGTTCTCCCCGAAATAGCTTTAGGGCTAGCCTTCGTCGAATATATTTTCTGGAGGTAGAGCACTGGAAAGAATATCTTGGATTTTTTCTAGGTATTCTTACCAAACTCCGAATACCAGAAAATTTAGACGAGGAGTCAGAACTTGGGCTCTAAGGTCCGAGTTCAAAAGGGAAACAGCCCAGATCTTCATCTAAGGTCCCAAAATTTGAGCTAAGTGTTTTTTAAGGAAGTAATATTCCTTTGATAGCTAGGAGGTTAGCTTAGAAGCAGCTATCCTTTAAAAAGTGCGTAATAGCTTACTAGCTAAGGAATTTTGCGCCGAAGATTTACGGGACTAAAGCTCAATACCGAAGATAAGGCTGAACGTATAATTTATTATATGTTCGGGGTAGGGGAGCATTCTCATGGCTGTGAAGTCTCACCGCAAGGTAGGGATGGAGCAATGAGAAGAGAAAATGTTGGCATGAGTAACCGCAATTCGTCTGAAAACGACGAACACCGAAAGCCTAAGGTTTCCTTGGTAATGACAATCAACCAAGGGTTAGGCGGACCTAATCTCTAGACCGAAAGGTCTCGAGAGATGGACAGCCGGTTAATATTCCGGCCCCCTGTCTAGTTTTTTCTTTAAAGAGACGGAGACTTGTAACTTGGGCGAATTATTGAATTTTCGTCTTCATTCCGAGGTTTTTCCAATGGAATGAGGGAAGTCTTGATTCGTCAAGGTAAACCCAAGCGAGCAGTCTCCCGAGAAAATCTTTAAAGAAGCTAAAATTAGATGGGTCCGTACCGTAAACCGACACAGGTAGGCAAGTATAAATGTACTAAGGTGAACGAGTGAAACCTTGTTAAGGAACTAGGCAAAAAAGTGGTCGTAACTTCGGGATAAGACCTTCCGCCACATAGGCGGACGCAGCTAAAGTACCCCTGACGACTGTTTATCAAAAACACAGGTCCCTGCTCAACTCGTAAGAGGATGTATAGGGGCTGAAACCTGACCAGTGCTGGAACGTTAACCTCAGCGGTCATCATCTTTTTAAGGTGATGGCTGACAGAGCGAAGCGCCAGTGAACGTCCGCGGTAACTATAACCGTGTTAAAGTAGCGTAATCCCTTGCCGGGTAAGTTCCGGCCCGCATGAAAGGTTTAACGATTGGGGGACTGTCTCAACAAGGAGCTCGGTGAAAATGCAATACCGGTAAAGATGCCGGTTACCTGCGGCTAGACGGAAAGACCCCGGGAGCTTTACTGTAGAGTGGTATTGAGTTTTGGATTTAGATGCGTAGCGTAGCGGGTAGGCTTTGAAATCTTGTTTTCGGACAGGATGGAGCCGCCAATGAAACACCCGTCTTTTACATTCTCAATTCTAATTCTGACTAACGTCGGGAAACAGTGCTACTTGGTCAGTTTAAGTGGGGCGCTTGCCTCCTAAAGAGTAGCGGAGGCGTTTATAAGGTCGGCTAGCTCCGGATGGAAATCGGAGTGATCGGGCAAAGCCATAAGCCGGCTTGACTGCAAGGCGGATATGCCGCGCAGGCAGGAAACTGGAACTTAGTGAACCGACTCTGGTTCTTAGAATCGGAGAAGATCATCAGCCAAAAGTTACCCCGGGGATAACAGGCTAGTAGGGCCCGCGAGTTCACATCAACGGCCCTGTTCGGCACCTCAAATAGATATATCGGGGTGCTATGACAGTAATGTCATACAATAAATCTGGCTTATAACGGTGAAATCCACTAGCCATGGACAATACCGTGGGAAGTTCTCGCTTTTTAAAGTGAGTAACCCCGTAGAGACTTGATTATTTAAAAAATCAGAGTTCTCTTTTTAAAGAGAGCTAATACGCCAGCTCCCGACATAATATCGGGATGAAGATATAGTCCGATCCTCTTCGCAAGAAGAGAAAAATACCGACAGCGATGTCGGCTCATCACAGCGCGGGGGTGAAGAAGCTCCCAAGCGTTTGGCTGTTCGCCAATTAAAGTGGTACGTGAGCTGGGTTCAGACCGTCGTGAGACAGGTCGGTCCCTATCTACCGTAGGCGTCGAGTTTTGAAGGGAGTCGTCCGTAGTACGAGAGGATCCGGATGAACCAACCTCTGGTGTACCAGCTGTCCTGTCAAGGGCACTGCTGGGTAGCTATGTTGGGAAGGGATAAGTGCTGAAAGCATCTAAGCACGAAGCCCACCCTAAGATTAGAACTCATAGGCCGGTCGGAGACCACGACCTTGATAGGGCACAGGTGTAAGTGCAGCAATGCATTAAGCCAAGTGCTACTAATCGGCCATACTACATTAACCTTAGCTAGTAATTAATAATCATGAATATATAAAAAGACGCTGCGGTGGCGGTTATACTGGGTTTGTCCCACCCGTTCCCATTCTGAACACGGAAGTGAAATAATCCAAGGCCGATGATATTGCCATTTAGGTGAGAAAGTAGGTAGCCGCCACCAGAGCGTCTTTTTATTTTGGCAAAAACCGATTATAATAAGTAAGGAGTAAAAACAATGAAATATTTATTTAATAAAGAAAATAAGGTCTTTTGGACCATACTGGTTGTAGTTTTCATTATTATCTCTTTAAACTTCTTTCAAAAAGAAATAAAGAACGCCTTTTATCTAATCTCCCTTCCTGTACAAAAACCCTTATGGCAGAAAGCAGACAGCATATCTAGTTTTTTTGGAGCAATTGGCCAAAGCCGGCAATTAAAAGAAGAAAGTGAAAAACTAAAATTAGAAATCCAAAAGCTGACAGGAGAAAACAGCTCTTTACGAGAACTTAAAAAAGAAAACGAAGTTCTCCGGCAAGCTTTAGATATCGGCTTAGAAAAAGAATTCCAATTATCGTTTGTCCAGATTTTTAGTAAAGATATTTCCCAGGATTTTCTTTTAATAAATAAAGGGTCAAAAGAAGGTATTGCCGAAGATATGCTCGTTATTACCCAAGAAAAAGTTTTAGCTGGGATAGTAAGCGAGGTATATAAAGACTTTTCCCGTGTCCGGCTTTTATCTGATAAGAACAGTTCTTTTGATGCGAAAATCTCCGACAGCAATATTTTCGGAATAGTAAAAGGGAAGGGAAGCTTGAAAATGTTTTTAGATTTTATTCCCCAAGACAAAGAAATTAAAGAAGGAGACCTTATAATTACCAGTGAGCTTTCGGGGAGATATCCCAAAGGTCTTTTAATAGGCTTTGTAGAGAAAGTCCAAAAAAACGATATAAAGCCTTTCCAGCAAGCAGAAATCTCTCCATTTTTTGATATTACCGGAGAAAACCTCTTTATTGTTAAAAAATCTAATGATTAAAAACGTTCTCCTTTTAGTCTTGTTTTTTTACTTTTTGGCCGTATTTCAAGCCATCTTTTTAATTCGCTTCAATTTCCCAAGTGAAATTTTTAATCTTATCTTAATTTCCGTCGTCCTCTTGGCTTTTTTTGAAAAACCCCTTGTTCCTGGTAAGTCGGGTGGGTATTTGAGCATTTTTGGGGCGATTATCGGAGGATTTTTCTGGGATATCTTTTCTCCCGGCCTATTTGGATTTCACATCTTCTTTTTATTAGGACTAACATTATTGATAAAGCTAATCTTTTGGAAATATGTTCAAATTCCCATCATTAAGAGGGTTTAAGAAATTAAAGGGATTTAAAGGAGAAATAGAACCGCAGGAAATTTTTTTAGACAAGCTCGCTCAAAAAAAGGAAGAAGAGCTGGGGCTTTCTGAAAGAAAAATTGAGGTTCTGCTTTCAGAAAACCTTCTCCGGTTGTTTTATCTTTCCTTTTTGATTCTAATGCTTGTTTTCTTGGGAAAAACCTTGCAACTCCAGATTTTCAACAATGAAGAATTCTTCTTGAGGGCAGAAGAGAATAAATTAAGGGTTTATCAGGTTAGACCTAATAGGGGAATAATTTATGATCAAAATCTAAAACAGCTTATCTGGAACGAATCCAGCTTTGATCTGGTTTTAGATAAGAGAGATTTTCCCTGGGAAACACCGGAAAAAGAAGAGATTTTAGAAAAGGTTTCAAGTATTCTTCAAATAACTTCTTTAGAGCTGGAAGAAAAAATCATGGAAACCGAATCTCTCCAGGTTTTAATTAAAGAAAACATTTCGCATGAAATTCTGGTTTTACTTGAAACAAAAATAGATGAACTTTTGGGGTTTCAAATCGAAAAGAATATTGTCAGAGATTATCTTCAAGGACCGACCTTTGCCCATCTAATAGGCTTTACCGGAAAAATAAACTCGGGAGAGCTTAAAAATCTTAGCAATTATACAATAACAGACTATTTAGGGAAACAAGGTTTGGAAAAAGAGTATGAAGAAACACTAAGGGGAGAACCGGGAAGACTAGAGATATTAAAAGACGCCAGAAACCAAGTATTAAGCCAGACTAAGGTTTCTGATCCCCAGCCCGGTCAGAGTCTAGTGCTTTGGTTGGACTCTGAACTCCAAGAAAAAGTTCAAGAGGAACTAACGAGAACTCTCTTAAATTCTGGGACTAAAAAAGGAGCAGCTATAGCTTTAGACCCCAAAACTGGGGGAGTCTTGGCTATGGTTTCCCTTCCTACTTTTAATAATAATTCTTTTTCTAAAGGAATGACTCAAAAAGAATACGCAGTCATTCAAAACAATCCTTCAAAGCCGCTTTTTAATAGAGTTGTGGCCGGCCAATATGCCACAGGATCTACCATAAAACCCATAGTAGCTGCCGCTGCTCTCCAAGAAGAAATAATTGATCCCAAAAAACTAATTTTTGACCCGGGGTTTTTGGAAATTGAAGACCAGTACAACCCTGAAAAAATCTGGACTTTCCTGGATTGGAAAGTCCACGACTGGACTGATATGAGAAAAGCCATTGCTCAGTCTTGCAATGTCTACTTTTATATCATTGGGGGAGGATATAAAGAACAAGAGGGCTTGGGACCGACAAGAATTAAAGAGTATCTTTCCTTGTTTGGTTGGGGTAAAACTACCCAGATTGACCTCCCTGGCGAAAAAAAAGGCCTCCTTCCAGACCCCGATTGGAAAAAAGAAGTTAAAAATGAAGGCTGGTGGGACGGCGATACTTATCATCTTTCCATTGGCCAAGGAGATGTCTTAGCTACTCCCTTGCAGGTAGCTTCATCTTTTGTAGCGATTGCTAACCAAGGAAAGCTTTTAGAGCCTAAAATAGTCCAGAAAGTAGTAAACCAGGATAAAAAATTAGTTAGAGAAATAGATCCTGAAATCTTAAACGAAAACTTTATAGACCAAGAAAACCTTCAGGTAGTCAGAGAAGGAATGCGAGAAGCTGTAATTTACGGTTCATCGGTTCTCTTGAGCAATTTACCCGTTAAAGCGGCAGCGAAAACAGGAACCGCTCAAACGCCAAAAGAAAACTATTATCATAACTGGATTACTGTTTTTGCTCCATATGATGATCCAGAAATCGTTCTCACTATAATAATTGAAAGCGTCTACGGTGAACAGGTAGCTGCCCTTCCTGTAGCTAAAGAAGTTCTCTCTTGGTATTTTAGGTAAAGCATTAAAATAAAAGAAATAAAAATATATTGAGGTGGGAGGCAAGTTCTCCCTCTTTTTTATTCACATATTTGAGGTTGACCCCGCACCTAATCTCTGATTAACAATCCTTATTTTAAAATCGGTCAATATTCAGCTTAATTCCTAACATAGATTAGGTGCGGGGTTGACAAAGTTTTTTAACTAAGTATTATAATCTAACATGTTAATTTTATGGAAAAATTTTTAACCCCTGAGGGTTTTAAAAAACTAAAAAAGGAACTTCAGCATCTAAAAGAGGTTAAGCGAAAGGATATGGCTCAACGTCTGAAAAAAAGCATTTCTTATGGCGATTTGAGTGAAAATTCCGAATACCAAGAGGCTAAAGAAGCCCAGGGTTTTTTAGAGGGAAAAATAGTTGAACTTGAAGAACTAATGACCTCAGCTGAAATTATTTCTCCGAAGAAGAATTCTGGAGTTGCCCAAATTGGCTCGACAATTTTGGTGAGTTCTGGTTTAAGAAAAGAGAAGTTCAGAATTGTTGGTGCTGAAGAAGCAAATCCTGTAGAAGGTAAAATTTCAGCTGACTCTCCTTTGGGAAAAGCCGTTTTAAATCAGTCGTCAGGCGCTAAGGTGGAAATAAAAACTCCTGATGGCAAGGTTTTGTATAAAATTATCAAAGTTGAATAAAAGTTAATAGTTTCTGGAGAACACCCTGACTTGAATAAAGTAGGGTGTTTTTTCTTTTGACCTAAATCTAAAAATGACATAAAATGAAAAAAGATATGCCAATTAGCAAACTTCGGAAAAATCGATTAAAAAAGCTGGAAAATATCAAAAAATCCAAAGCTAACCCTTACCCTGCTAAAACAAAAAGAACTCATCTTATTGAGGAAGCTTTGTTGAATTTTGAGAAATTTTCCAAGGGGAAAAAGAAGATAGTCTTGGTCGGTAGAATCAGGTCAATTCGAGAACACGGAGGTTCTACTTTTTTACACTTTGAAGACGGCACGGGAACAATACAGGGCTATTTTAAGAAAAACATAGTAGGCTTGAAAAAGTATAGATTTTTCTTAGATAACTTTGAAACCGGAGATTTTATTGAAATTGAAGGAAAACTCTTTAATACCAGAAAAGGAGAAAAAACCATTGAAGCTTCGGATTTTAAGATTTTAGCAAAATCACTTTTGCCCCTTCCTGAAAAATGGCACGGCTTAAAAGATGTTGAAGAACGTTTTAGAAAAAGGTACCTTGATTTAATAATGAACCCTAAAGTAAGGGAAAAGTTTAAGGTCCGCAGTAAGATTGTTAAAACCTTAAGGGAAATCTTAAACAAAGAGGAATTTTTTGAAGTTGAAACTCCAATTTTGCAACCAATTCCCGGAGGAGCTTTAGCCAAACCCTTTAAGACGCACCTAAACGCTCTAAATATTGATCTCTATCTTCGAGTAGCTCCAGAACTCTACTTAAAGCGTCTTTTGGTCGGTGGATTTGAAAAGATCTACGAAATTGGAAGATGTTTTCGGAATGAAGGAATTGACGCTTACCATAACCCAGATTTCACTATGCTTGAACTTTACTGGGCCTATCAAGATCGAGACGGCCTTATGAAGTTCGTGGAAAATATTTTTAAGGAATTACTAAGCGGGATTGGGAAGGGAAATACGATCAGTTACCAGGGAAAAAAGATAAATTTCAAAACTCCCTGGAAAAGAATCAAATATAGCGAGATTGATTTTGAAAAAGATAAAGAAAAACTAATTCAGCCCACCTTTGTTGTTGACCACCCTTTGGAAATAACACCTTTAGCTAAAGCTAAAGATGATAATAAAAAATATGCCGATCGGTTTCAGTTAGTGGCTGGTGGTATTGAATTAATAAATGGTTTTTCTGAATTGAATAATCCTTTAGAGCAAAGAGAGCGACTCTCAAAAAACAATAAGAGGAAAGATGAAGATTTTTTACAAGCTCTAGAATATGGAATGCCACCAGCTGCAGGATTTGGTATCGGCATTGACAGATTATCGGCCCTGCTTACTGATTCCCATAGCTTGCGAGAGATAATTCTTTTTCCAACCATGCGTCCCAAGAAAAAATGAAAAAGATATTAATTGCTACAACTAACCCGGGAAAACTTTTAGAATATAGAGAAATATTAAAAGAACTGTCCCTAGAAATAGTCACCTTAAAAGACTTAAATAATCAAACAGAAGTAAAAGAAGACGGAAAGACTTTTAAAGAAAATGCCATAAAGAAGGTTAAGTTTTATTCAAAATTAACCGAATTTCCCACTATAGCTGAAGACAGCGGCCTGGAAATAGACTATTTAAACGGAGAACCAGGAGTAAAATCAAAACGTTGGCCGGGTTATGAAGCTTCAGAGAAAGAATTGATAAATCTGACTCTTAAAAAGCTCCAGGGCGTTCCTTTAGAGAAAAGGGGAGCCCAACTACGAGTGGTTATAGCCCTGTCTATTAATAAAGAGATAAAGCTTTTTGAGGGGGTTATTCGAGGAGTGATAATAGAAAAACCTATAAAAAAGATTATTCCCGGCTATCCTTTCAGAACTCTCTTTTATATTCCGGAAATTAAAAAAGTTTTAGGAGAATTAACAATGGAAGAAGAAACAAAAATAGCCCACCGGAAAAAAGCTTTAGAAAAAGCCTTACCAATAATTAAAAAATATTTATGTTAGACATTAAATTTATTCGCCAAAATCCTCAAGCTGTTAGAGACGGCTCCCGAAAAAAAGGAGTCAAAGTTGAAATTGACAAGCTTTTAAAAGTAGATAAAAAAAGGCGGAAAATCATTCTCGCTATAGAAGACATAGCAGCTAAAAAGAACAACTCCTCCAGGAAAATATCTCAAACAAAAAATAAAAAAGAAAAGAAAAAGCTAATTTTGGAAATGAGAAAAATCGATACTAATTCAGATAGATTGAATAAAGACTTAAAAAAGCTTAGCGTGGAGTTTAATGATTTAATGTATCAAATTCCCAATTTACCAGAAGATGACGTACCTTTTGGCAAGAATGAAAAAGACAATGTGGTTTTAAAAAAATGGGGGAAGAAACTAAAATTTGGTTTTAAACCAAAAGATTCTTTAGAAATAGGAGAAAACCTGGATTTAATTGACGTTAAAAGAGCAGCTAAAGTTTCTGGCACAAGGTTCGGTTATATTAAAAAAGAAGCAGCTTTAATTGAATTTGCTTTAATAAATTTAGCTTTCGATACTCTTAGTAAAGAAGGATTTATTCCTATTGTTCCCCCGGTCTTTATAAAAGAAGAAGCAATGCGGGCCATGGGATATATTAATAATAAAGAAGATTTAGCTGAAAGATATTTTTTTAAAAAAGATAAGCTCTTTTTAGTTGGAACTTCAGAACAATCAATTGGCCCAATACACCAAGATGAAATATTTAAAGAAAAAGACTTGCCCCAGCGCTATGTTGCTTTTTCAAGCTGCTTTAGAAGAGAAGCTGGAAGCTATGGAAAAGATACCAGGGGAATTTTAAGAGTCCATCAATTCGATAAAGTAGAAATGTTTAGTTTCGCTCATCCTAAGCAATCAAAAGAGGAGTATAAATTTCTTTTATCAATAGAAGAAAAGTTAATGCAGCAGCTTAAAATTCCATATCAGGTGGTTCAAATGTGCACCGGGGATTTAGGTAATCCTGTAGCTGCCAAATATGACATTGAAGCTTGGCTTCCCAGTCAAAATAAATATCGGGAAACCCATTCAGCTTCAAATACAACTGATTTTCAGACAAGAAGACTGAATATCCGCTATAGAAATTCAAAAACTAAGAAATTAGACTTTGTTCACACTTTAAATGGAACTACTTTCGCTATTGGCAGAATGCTCATTGCCATTATTGAAAACTACCAGCAAAAAGACGGGAGTGTAAAAATACCTGAAGCTTTACAAAAGTATCTTAATTTTCAAAAGATCGGCTAAAATGCCCACCTTATTAATTCTCCATGGCTGGGGATCTTCTTCTAAAAAATGGCAAAAAGTCAGAAAGATTTTAACTAGCCAGGGATTAAATGTTTTAGTTCCTGATCTGCCTGGTTTTGGCAATGCTTCATTGCCTTCAAAACCCTGGTCAGTTAATGATTATGTCGAGTGGATAAGAGAATTCAGCGAAAAAGAGAATCTTTCGCAGTTTTTTTTATTAGGCCATTCTTTTGGAGGCAGAATAGCTATAAAGTTTAGCGTAAAGTATCCGGAAAAGGTATCTGGTTTAATTTTATCCGGGGTGCCAGCCATTAGAAAAAAAATGGAGACTGAAGAAAACTTAGCTGGAATATTATCAAAACTTTCCTTTATGCCCGGCTACCAGTTTTTACGGAAATTGTTTTATAAATATATTTTAAGGAAAACCGATTATATTAAACTTAAAGGAGTGATGAAAGAAACCTTTAAAAAAATAGTAGCTGAAGATTTGGCAGTTTATCTTCCTCAAATAAAAGCTAAAACTTTGATTTTATGGGGCGATAAAGACGACTATGTTCCCGTTAAAACGGCTTCCTTAATAAAAGAAAGAGTTATTAATTCAGAAATGATAATTTTTCCCGGGTCTGGCCACAGCCTTCAAAAAGAAATCCCAGACAAGTTATCTGAAAGCATGCTTAACTTTATTAAATAATCTTTATGTCACTGGAAAACTTCAGCGCCATCTATCTTCTGACATTTTTCTTCTGGATTTTAACTTTTAATAAAAGGTTGTTTTTTTGGTTTTGGCTCTGGCAGTTAAAAGAATACCATTTGGGAAGATTTAAGGCTCATTTTCAAACAGATAAGGGAAAACAACTAGTTTTAAACAAGTTTTTGGCAGGTAAAATAATTGTTTTACTGGGTTTTCTTTTAACTCCATTCTTTTTTTCTGCACCAACATTTAATTTATTTGCTGCTTCCTTGGCCATATTATTGTCAATATATCTAATTGAGGGAACTAAAGTTATCGTTGATATGTTCAAAAAACGGCTGAAATCTCCTGTTTTGACTAAAAAGACTGTTTTAATTATCGGCCTATCCTTTCTGGCTCAGTTTCTCTTTCTAGAACACGTCTTGAAGTACTTTTTTATATCTATTTTACTCTTAGATATTCTTTCTCCTTTTATTGCTTCATTTTTTGTAGGCCTCATTCATCCTTTAACTGTTTTTTGGCGCTGGCAGATTATTAAAAAAGCCAAAGAGAAGAGGAGTAAATTCAAAGATTTAATCGTCATAGGGATTACGGGTTCTTATGGTAAAACCTCTACCAAGGAAATCTTAGCTCATATTTTAAGTAAAAAGTTTAAGGTTTTAAAAACAAAAAAGCATCAAAATTCAGAAGTAGGTGTTTCCCAGTGCGTCTTAAATGAGCTGACTTTAGAACACGAGGTTTTTGTCGTAGAAATGGGAGCTTATAATAGGGGAGGAATAAAGCTCCTTTCTCATATTGTAAGTCCTAAGATCGGGATTTTAACTGGCATTAACGAACAGCATATGGTGACTTTTAAGTCTTTAGAAAACATTATTAAAACTAAATACGAATTAATTGAGAGCCTGCCAAAAGATGGAACAGCTTTCTTTAATGGAAGAAATGAATACTGCCTGGAGCTTTTTCAGAAAACAAATATAAAGAAAAGTCTTTATGGAGAGAATGTGGAGTTAGCTGGCATGGAAAACATTGAAGGAGCTAAAGCTGTAGCCAGAGAATTGGGTATGACAAATGAAGAAATTGACCAAGCTTGTGAAGAAATTAAGAGCAAGTTTCCGGGCCTTCAGTTAAAGAAAGGTATAAATGGATTGAATATTATTGATGCCAGCTATTCAGCTAACCCAGACAGTCTTATTTCCCATCTGGATTATTTGAAAACTTTACCGGCTAAGAAAATAATAGTCATGCCTTGTTTGATTGAATTGGGAAAAGCAGCTAAAAAAGTTCATAATAGAATAGGGGAGAGAATAGGAAAGGTTTCTCATTTAGTCATAATCACGACGAAAGATTATTTTGAGGAAATAAAAAAAAGCGCTATATCAAGCGGTTTTCCAAAAGAAAATATTTTGTATATTGAAGATCCAAAGAAAATTATTGAAAAGATAAAAGAATTTTCCAAACCAGGCGATATAGTCCTTTTAGAGGGCCGAATTCCACTTAAAACTAAGCTTAGTTTAATTATTGAAAATTGAAATAAAAAAGAAAGTATTTCAGTATGCAAATCATAAATTGTCAAATAAAAGAGATAATTAATAAAGAAGCTTGGGAAAACTTTCTTGCCGAGATTAAAGAGAAAACATTATTGCAGTCTTGGAATTGGGGCGAGTTTAACAAAGTTAGAGGAGATAAAATCTGGAGGTTGGGAATTTACGATAATGAAAAACTAATTGGAACTGCATTAACAATAAAAGTTAAATCAAAAAGGGGAACCTTTTTGTTTGTGCCCCATATCGTAAAGCTTCCCAAGAATATCTTAAAAGTCTTAACAGATCATTTAAAAGAACTGGCAAAGAAAGAAAAGGCTAGCTTTATCCGAATTGCTCCGGTTTGGGAAAAGAACGAAGAGAATAAAGAAATATTCAAAGAACTAGGGTTTAGAGAAGCGCCAATTCATATGCACCCGGAATTAACCTGGGAATTGGATATTATACCAACAGAAGAAGACCTTTTAAAGAACATGAGAAAAACAACCAGGTATCTTATCCGCCAAGCTAAAAAGAACCCTGATATTAAAATTGAACAAAGTAAAAATATAGAAGATATTGATAAATTCCAAAACCTTTACAAAAAAACGGTCCAGCGCCACCATTTTATAGCCTTTCCATCAGACTATTTAAAAAACCAGTTTTCTTCTTTTTTAGGTGATAACCAAATCTCCATATTCTTAGGGGAGTACAAAGGAGAGCTGATTTCATCTGCTATTGTGGTTTTCTGGCAAGGATTGGCTTTTTATCATCACGGCGCTTCTTCAACTAAATACCCAAAAGTACCTGTTTCTTATTTGCTCCAGTGGGAAGTAATAAAAGAAGCTAAAAAAAGAGGTTGCAAATTGTATAATTTCTGGGGCATAGCTCCAGACAACAATAAAAAGCATCCCTGGGCCGGGCTTACTTTATTTAAAATGGGTTTTGGTGGGTATAAGAAAGAATACATTAAAACTCAAGATCTTCCTTTGTCTAATAAGTACTGGTTAACTTATATCTTTGAAAGGATTAGAAAATTCAAACGCCATCTATGAAAAAGAGTAAATTATTTAGAAAACGCCATACTTTTAGAAGAAAAAAACCAATATTAAAGAGCAGGTATCTCTGGATTATTGGTTTAGTCCTCATTGCTTCAGTATCTCTTTTTTACTTTCTGACCTTTTCTGAAACTTTTCAGATAAAGAATATAGTTGTTACAGGCGAAGAAAAAGCATCAAAAGAAGAAATTATATTGATCGTTGAAGGAAAACTGGATAAAAGATTGTTATTTTTTAAAACAAAAAGTATTTTCTTTGTTAACTCAAAAGGAATAAGGGAAGATATTTTAAATGCCTTTCCTCAGATAGCTGGAGTGGAAATCAGCAGGGGACTCCCTGCTACCTTAAATATTTTTGTCGTAGAAAGAATGGGACTACTTAACTGGTGCCAAGAAAACAATTGTTTTTTGCTTGATAATGAAGGAATAATCTTTGAGGAAGCTTCAAGAGAAATAGACTTAATCAAAATTATAGACAAAGAAAACGCACGCTCTTTAGTTCTGGGAGAAAGGGTGATTGAGAAAAACTTTCTCTTGAATATTTTAAAACTTAAATCTAATCTCAATGATGATTTAAAGCTGCCGATTGTTGAGATTTCCATTATATCTAATGAAAGATTGAACATTAAAACGTTCGAGGGATGGCTAATTTATTTTAATCCCAAAGAGGATTTAGATTGGCAGACCCAAAAGCTTGACTTGGTCTTAGAAAAACAAATTCCTCTCGAAAAAAGAGAGGAATTAGAATATATTGAATTACGATTTGGAAACCAGGCGTTTATAAAATACCAGTGATTTATTATTCAATATAATAAATAAATATTGAATAGCCGATTTTAGTTACCGGAGTATAATCATTAAGCCAGTTAAAATAGCCAGACGACTCGTTAAGCCCTGGTATAGGAATTCCTCTGCCAACCTGGAGAAAGGTGGCGGAAACGGCAATCCAGCCCTTCTGAGGCTCTTCCCAGCTGAAATATTGGGCTTTATCTCCTAAATGATATATGGGATCAGCACCGCCAAAGTAGGCGATTTTTATTTCCTCAATATTGTTTTCATCTACCCATTGAGCCAGCCGTTTTAAATCCTGGCCCCAGTCTAAATTAGAGTCCACGGTATAAATATAGCCCTTATCCGGCCCTCCGACTAACTCATTAAAATAAGATAAAAAATGAGGATAAACTAAGGCTACGCTCGCTCCCTGCCATAAAAGAAGCAGGGCCAAAAGAATGTATTTTATCTTAAGAAAAGGTTCTTTAAGCCAATTTATTGTTACCTTGCTGACTAATAAAATTAGAAAAGGAAAGGTGGGCAAAAGATGGCGTACCCCGATATTAAGATTACTGCTTAAACTGGTAAACCAATAAAGGCCGATAAAAGATATCATGGCAAATTCCGGGAAATATGTCCTTAACTTTTCTAAGAATTTTCTTTTCCTTATAGACCAGAGAGCATAAAGAAGAGCAGTTAAGGTTAAAATATGAAAAGCCAATGGTACTTTTATAGCATAAACTATGGGGAAATAGCTTTTCCATCCTAAGTTAGAAATCTCACCCATAAAATAGGTGGTGTGCCCAAAAGCGGCTCTCTGAAATACCATAAAAAGGCCTGTAAAATACTGGCTGTAACCTTGCAGAAATGGATTTTCAGCTGCCCAGAAAATAGGTTCTTTAATAATATCAGGATAGTCAGCAATAGAAACCTTAGCATCGCTGAGTTGTCTTTCTGGAGGATAATTCCAAACATGGTACTGGTAAACAGGCCCAATAACCAAAAAGCTGATAATAACAACAAAAATCAGGGTTTTTAAAGCATTTTTAAGACTGCCTAGTTTTATCAGCCACCAGATGATAATTAAAAAGAAGAAAAAAGGAAAAAGAAGAATTACAGAAAACTTCAAAAGCTGAGCTAAACCCAAAGCAATTCCAGCTAAGATAATATTCCTTTTACTTTGGTTTTTAAGGGCTTTAATAAAATAATAAGTGGCAATAAAAATAGCGGCTGCCGCTCCAACGTCAGTGGTAACCAATCTGCCGTGGGTAAGAAAAGTAGGGGAGAAGGAAAAGAGAAATAAAGCAAGTAATGCGCCCTTATCTCCTATGAGCTCTCTTGCCCATTTAAAAACATATACTCCAAGGAGAATTAAAAGCAAAATCATTGGGATTCTGCCCCAAAAAATCATTTGATCTGTCGGGTTGCCGGCTTTATAAAGAAAATAGCTTCCAAATTCCCACTGGCCGTTAACGTCGTCTTTCCAGGCTTTAATATCGGAAGGAAAATTAATTCCATCTAAGAAAAGCAAAGGGACAGCGGATAGATCCTTAATTAAAGGAGGGTGTTCTGGATTTAATCTCATATCTTTTTGGGTAAGATAAGAGTAACCAGCTGGCAAATGAGCTAACTCGTCCATGGTAAGAGAGTCGTCTTTTATGCTAAAAACCGCCATTGAAAACATTATGACAAGCAATCCTCCGGCAATAATTAATGTAAAACGATTAGACATAATTTAAAGCCATTTTTTCTTTCTAAAATAAAATACCATTAAACCTGTTAAAATACTCATTAGTCCTATTATAACCCAGAATCCTATGGCATTATCATCAAGAGGCAGATGAATGTTCATACCCCAAACCGAAGCGATAAAAGTCAAAGGAAGCATAATGACTGAAAAAACGGTTAAAAGCTGAATGATTTCATTGGTCTTACTGGAAAGCAATGATTGATTCGTATCCTCTAAAGCTAAGATTGTTTCTTTGTACGTTCTTAAGTGGTTTAAAACCTGATTGTGCGTCCCTAAAATGTCAGAAAAATAAGGTTTAAGTTCTGGTCCGAAAAAGCTTGATCCCTCTCTATAAAGGGAATCCAAAATCTCTTCTTGGGGTTCTATTATTCTTAGAAAATCAATGATATCTGTTTTCACAAAAGAAATTTCCAAAACCATTTCTTTTTCTTTCCCTCTGAATATTTCTTTTTCCACTTCATCGATTCGTTGATTTATTCTTTGCATCCTCGTTAAGCAATTTTTCCAAAATCCGCTTAAGGCGTAAAAGAGAAGCTGGCCAGTCCCTTCTGACATGTAATTCTTTTTTGATTCAGAATAAAGATTGCAGTTATCTAGAAGAGATTTTATTGGCAAAATTATTTTATGGTGGGTGGTAATTAAAGTATCTTTAGTAATAATTATATTTAACTGACGGGGCCGGGTTTCTCTCCTTTCCTTATTGAAAACGGGATAATAAAGAATCATAAACAAATAATCCTTATAGTGTTCAACCTTGGGTCTGTGACCGTGCACTTGTAATTCTTCCAAAACCAAAGGATGGAAATTGTAATTTTCCTTTAAATATTGAATGTCATCTTTGGTGGGATTTTGAAGATCAATCCAGGTTACTCTTGATCCTTTGGTTATCTTTCTCATTAAGTTATTTTATCATGTTTTTAAAAAACAATATTGTGGATAAAAACTTTAACTTGACGAAAATTTCTTATCATGATTATAATAACAATTGGAGATATGAATGGATAAAGATAGTATTATTGCTGGAGTCGTAGGACTACTTATTGGAATTACGTTCTTTCTACAAACCCTAAAAAGCCTTTCTACTTTCTCAATACTTTCTGAAGAAGCAACCGTATCTATCAGCATAGCTGTAGGTATGTTCGCAGGAATAGTTGTTTGGATAATCCTTAGATTAGATAATAAACATAAGAAATCGTTCTCTAAAGGGTAGTAACCATTTTTTTGGCGAACCCCTTATTTTTTTTATTTCTTTACAACTATCACTCTTGACAAGAGAGTGATAATGATTAAAATGAATGATAATGGTTACAGAGCGCCAAAAAGAAATCTTAGGAGGAGTGATTGAAGAATACATTGATTCGGCTCAGCCCGTAAGTTCTAAATTTCTTGAGATAGAATATGATTTTGGCATTTGCCCGGCCAGCATTAGAATTGAAATGCAGAAATTAACAGATGATGGATATCTTTACCAACCCCATACTTCAGCTGGCAGAGTGCCCACTGATAAGGGCTACCGGTTTTTTGTCGATGACTTGCTTGAGAGAGAATTAAAGGGCTTTAAAAAAGAACTTGAAATAGAAGATTGGGAAACACTCAAAGAACCCTTAATGACAACCCAAGTGATCACAAAAGGGGTTGCCGGAGCTTGTTCTGGCTTGGTAATAAGTTATCTTTTAAATAAGAAAATTTCCTGGAAAGAAGGCTGGGAAGGGATTTTCCAAGAACCAGAATTTAAAGAAGCTGGCTTTGCCTCAAAGTTTATACAAATGATTGACCAGTTTGAAAATAATGTTGAAGATATGGTTTTTGATTTGAAAGAAGAAGTCCGGGTCTACATCGGAAAAGAAAACCCTTTTCCTAAATCTCAAGATTTTAGTATTATAGTTTCTAGGCTGTCTCTTCCCAAAAAAGAACAGGGGATTGTAGCTATTCTGGGACCGAAAAGAATGACCTATCAAAAAAACATTAACCTGATTAACTCTTTAACAAGGTTATTAGAAAAACTTTAATTATGGCAGAGAAAAAAGATTTAAAAAAAGAATTAGCAGAGTGTCAAAAAAAGAAAGATGAATACTTAGCTGGCTGGCAGCGCTCTCAGGCTGACTTATCAAATTACAAGAAAGAAGAGATAGCAAGAATTGGAGAGCTTTTAAAATATTCAACCGAAGAATTAATTTTAAAAATCTTTCCAATACTAGATAACTTTGAAACAGCTGAGAAAGCTGTCTCAAAAGATTTAAAAGACAACGAACACTTTAAAGGAGTTTTGCAGATTAAGGCTCAGCTTAAAAGCTTATTAAAAAGTCTGGGATTAGAAGAAATAAAGACGGTTGGTGAAAAATTTAATCCTAACTTTCAAGAAGTAGTCAAAGAGGTCGAAATAAAAGAAAAAGAATCGGGTACAATAACAGAAGAAATTCAAAAAGGTTATACATTACATGGCAAGGTCTTGAGACCGGCCAAAGTAAAGGTTGTAAAATAACTGTATTTCATTATTAAAAAATAATTAATCAAACTTATGTCAAAAATTCTAGGAATTGATCTCGGCACCACCTTTTCTGCAATGTCAGTAGTGGAAGCCGGGGAACCAAAAATCATTGAAAATAAAGAAGGAGCAAGAACAACTCCTTCAGTTGTTGCTTTAACTAAAAACAACGAAAGGTTAGTCGGTGTTTTAGCCAGAAGGCAGCAGATTACCAATCCCCAAAATACTATTTATTCAGTAAAGCGCCTGATTGGCCGAAGATTTAAAGATTCTCAGGTCCAAAAAGACAAGAAACTTTTGCCTTATGAAATAAAGGAAGCTTCGGACGGCGGGATTGAAGTTAAAATGGGTGATAAGTGGCACAAGCCAGCTGAAATTTCAGCCATGATCTTGCAAAAACTAAAACAGGATGCTGAAGAAAAATTAGGAGAAAAAATTACCGAAGCCATAATCACTTGTCCGGCTTATTTTGATGATTCCCAAAGAAAAGCAACCAAGGTAGCAGGTGAAATTGCCGGTTTTAAGGTCAGGCGGGTCATTAACGAACCCACAGCCGCTGCCTTAGCTTACGGTCTGACTAAAAAGAAAGAGCAAAGAATTGTCGTTTACGACTTTGGCGGAGGAACTTTTGATATTTCTGTATTAGATATTAGTAAAGATACAATAGAAGTAAAAGCTACGGGCGGCGATACCCATCTTGGCGGAGATGACTTTGACCAAAAGATAATGAACTGGATAGTGGACCAATTCAAAAAAGACCAGGGCATTGATCTCTCTAAAGACCAGTTAGCCCTTCAAAGGTTAAAAGAGGTGGCTGAAAAGGCAAAAATTGAACTGTCTTCATCCTTGGAAGCTGAAATCAACCTGCCTTTTATTACTTCAGATCAGGCAGGCCCAAAACACCTTTACTATAAGATAACTAGGGCTAAATTAGAGGAACTAGTAAGAGAATATGTTGATAAATCAATTGACTTGGTTAAAGAAACCATAAAAGAAGCAAAGATGGAGCCCAAAGATATTGCGGAAATAGTTTTGGTTGGAGGACAAACCAGAATGCCCAAGATTCAAGAAGACCTTAAAAAGGTCTTTGGCAAAGAGCCCAATAAGTCAATTAACCCAGATGAGGTGGTAGCTATTGGAGCTGCTATTCAAGCTGGAATCTTGCAGGGTGAAGTAAAGGATGTTTTGCTTTTGGATGTAACCCCTTTGTCTTTGGGAATTGAGACTCTGGGAAGGGTAAACACCGTATTAATTGCTAAAAATACCACTATTCCTACGGCCAAAACCCAGGTTTTCTCTACGGCGGGTGACAACCAGCCTTCTGTTGAAATTCATGTTTTGCAGGGAGAAAGAGCAATGACTGAAGACAATAAAACCTTGGGAAGATTTATTCTGGACGGTATTCCTCCCTCTCCCCGGGGCCTTCCTCAAATTGAAGTAACCTTTGATATTAACGCTAACGGAATACTTAATGTTTCAGCCAAAGACAAGGCTACTAATAAATCCCAATCAATTAAAATTGAAGGGTCAACGGGAATCTCTAAAGAGGAAGTGGAGAAAATGAAAAAGGAAGCTGAACTCCATGCCAAAGAAGATGAAAAAAAGAAAGAACTAATTGAAATAAGGAATCTTGCAGATAATTTAATTTACAGCACAGAAAAAACTATTAAAGATGCAGGAGATAAAGTGACTCCTGAAGTTAAAAAAGAAATTGAAGGAAAAGTTGAAGCTTTAAAAAAGTTAAAAGACAGCGATAATACAGAAGAAATAAAGAAAACAGCTGACGATCTCTCTCAAGCAATCCAGAAAGTTGGAAAAGCAATGTACGAGAAAAAAGATAAGGATCAAAAACCAGAACAACCTCCGGTCAGCAAAGATAAAAAAGACACCCAAGAAGGGGAGTATAAAGAAAAAGAAAAGTAATCTATGAAAGACTATTACCAGGTACTAGGCGTTTCGCGCAATGCCTCTCAAGAAGAAATAAAAAAAGCTTTTAGAAAACTGGCCCATCAATACCATCCAGATAAAGGCGGAGATGAAAAAAAGTTCAAAGAAATCAACGAAGCCTATCAGATTCTTTCAGATAAGAACAAGAGGTCTCAATATGACAGGTTTGGCCAGGGTTTTGAAGGAGGAGCTCCATTTGGCCAGGGTTTTGACTTTGGGTCAGCTCAAGGTTTTGACTTTGGGGCATTCGGTGATATATTTGGAGACCTTTTCGGAGGTGGGGCTCAAAGAAAAGAAGATTTAAAAAGAGGTAAAAATATTGAAATTCAAATAGAAGTTCCCTTAGAGATAACCCTTAAAGGAAGAAGCAAAGAAATTTCTTTGGAAAAAATGATTTTATGCAATCGATGCCAGGGAAAAGGAGGAGAACCTGGCACCCCTCTCAATGAATGTTTTTCCTGCCGGGGAACCGGACAAGTTCAACAAATTATGAAAACTCCTTTGGGATCTTTTACCAGGATTACGATTTGTCCTGAATGTAAGGGAGAGGGATCTAAGCCCAAAAACCCCTGTAACGTTTGTAAGGGAGAAGGAAGAACTAGAGGAAAAGAGAGTATTAAAATCTTTATTCCAGCCGGAGTTGATACCAATCAAGTAATAAAGCTTGAAGGAAAAGGGGAAGCAGGAAGAAAAGGAGGAGAATCAGGCGATTTGTACTTTAGAATCTTTCTTAAAGAACATCCTATTTTTAAGAGAAGAGGGGATGACTTGTTTTTAAGAGTACCTATTTCCTTTTCTCAGGCCGCTTTGGGAGATGAAGTAGAAATACCCACTCTAGAAGGAACCAATATCTTGCTTAAAGTCCCTCAAGGTACAGAAACAGGAAAGATTTTCCGGATTTCAAGTAAAGGGATTCCTCGCTTTTCTGGTTTTGGCAGAGGCAGCATCTATGTTGAATTAGTTTTAAAAACGCCTAAAAAATTAACTAGAGAACAAAAAGAACTTCTAAAGAAATTGAAGGAAGAAGGAATATAATAAAAAGTGTGGTAAGATAAAAAACGTCACATGCCCCCGTAGCTCAATTGGTAGAGCAGTGGCCTTTTAAGCCATTGGTTCCCCGTTCGAGTCGGGGCGGGGGTACTTTTTATTTACAAAATATTAATATAAAGAAATAGTTGACAAGAAAACATCCTCATGTTATCTTATAAATAGAGGACATTACCAAAGATATTTATTTTAAAGCATCATAAACCGATGGCTAAAGAGCAATGGGATCTTATGGTGCTTTTTGATTAAAATATGGCTTATTCCAACAAATATACATTTAAAGATGTCCAAGAGAAAGCCCTTAGCTGGTTCTGGGTTATTATATTTATTAGTGCAATCTTCTACTTGCGATGGCTTTTAATAGAAATGCACGTACAGACTCTTGAGCTAGCTGAAGAAAGAAGAAGAATAGAAATAGCTATGGAAGAAAACCACAAAGAGATGGAACATTTCCAAACAGAGTTTCAAGCTGAAGTAGAAAAAGCAGCTATGGATTTTATTAGATTTCTCCAGAACACAAGTGAATATCCTTCTTATTACAGATATCTTCCACCAAAAACAGATGATTAATTCTTAAAGCAAAACCGCCCAGCGATGGGTGGTTTTTGTTTTAACTCCCATAATTTTATTTTTTAGATTATGTTATAATTTAATAATGAATTATGGTAACAAGGCTTTAGATCAAATAAGAGGATATGGTTTAGGTGTTTTTTCAAAAGATAATTTTGAACTTCTCTTTTGGGTATTTATTATCTCTTCTATTCTTAATCTTTTTTTTGCTAATGGTAATTATTTTGAATTCTATTTAGGAGGAACAATAATCTTCTTTCTACTTCATAAGTTTTTCTAAAATATCTTTTTCCATTTTACTGTCAATTATTCCTTCTTTTTTCCAAAATAGAATTATCCTAAAGATAGATAATCTATAAAATGTCGCACAAGATGTGTTATGGGATTTAAACAAGAAACTAATCATGACTGATTAGTTTTTTTGTCGACTTTTATTTGAAAATTTGTTATATTAATAAAGATGACAACTCTAGGTAAAAAAAGTTTCTTGTTGTTTTTTTTAGTTGTAGCTATTTTAGCTACATTTGCTTTTGGTTATTATATCGGCCAAAGCCAGAAAGAATTAGCTCCCATAAAAGGAGTAATCAATACAGATCTTGGAGAACAAGAAGGAGTGGACTTTTCTCTTTTTTGGGATGTCTGGAGAATCGTCCAAGAAAAACACGTTGATAGAGGGAATCTGGATTTTCAGGAAATGGTATATGGAGCAATCTCTGGAATGGTAAAAGCCCTAGATGATCCCTATACTGTTTTCATGCCTCCGGCCGATACTAAAATATTCAAAGAAGACGTGACTGGAGAATTCCAAGGAGTAGGGATGGAAATTGGGATAAGAAATGGAGAGCTTACAGTGGTTTCTCCGTTAGAAGGAACTCCGGCTGAAAGAGCAGGATTGAGGGCTGGTGATAAAATTCTTAAAGTAGATGATACTTTTACTCGAGACTTAACTATTGATGAAGCCGTAAAGCTTATTCGAGGCCCCAAAGGAGAAGAGGTTGTCTTGACCGTTTTAAGAGACAGCTGGGAGAAGACAAAGGAAATTAAAATTATCCGGGATGTTATTGAAATTCCTTCTCTTAAATGGGAAATGAAAGGGGAAGACATCGCTTATATTAAGCTTTATCAATTTTCAGAAAAGGCAAAGACCGACTTTGATATAGCCGGGATTGAAATCTTAAACAGCCAAGCAAAGAAAATCATTCTAGATTTACGAGGCAACCCCGGAGGATATCTTGAGGTGGCTAGAGACATAGCTGGATGGTTTTTGGAAACAGGACAAATTGTTACCATAGAAGATTTTGGACACGATATAAAATCAGAAGAATACAAAGCAACCGGTAACGAAAAATTCCTATCCTACCCAGTAGTAGTTTTAATAAACCAGGGTTCAGCTTCCGGGTCTGAAATTTTAGCTGGAGCTCTCAGGGATAATCGTGGTATAAAGCTCATAGGCGAGACTTCCTTCGGCAAAGGTTCTGTCCAGCAGTTAGAAGATTTAAAAGAAAACTCAAGCTTAAAGGTGACAATAGCTAAATGGTTAACTCCTAATGGAGATTTGATCGCCGGCCAAGGATTAGAACCAGATATTAAAGTGGAGATGACAGAAGAAGATTATAATGAAGAAAGAGATCCTCAGCTTGACAAAGCAATTGAAACACTAAATCAGATAAGGTAAAATTAGAATATGCGTATTATACTTCTCAAAGACGTAGATAAAGTAGGAAAGAAATATGAAATAAAAAATGTGGCAGACGGTTTTGCCAGAAATTTTTTAATTCCAAAAGAATTAGCTAAGCCAGCAACGGAAAAATATATTAAGTGGGTGGAAACCCAAAAAGAAATCCTGGAGAAAAAAGCCGAAGAAGACCTTAAAAAATACCAAGAGTCAGCTTCAAAACTGGAAGGATTAGAAGTCACTATTCCAGTTAAAGTAGGAAAAGAGGATCAGCTTTTTGAATCAATAACTCCTCAAAAGGTGTCTGAGAAAATAAAAGAGCTTGGTATTAATGTTAAAAAATCGGAAATTGATCTGATAAATCCCATAAAAGAACTTGGCGAATTCCCAGTAAAGATTAAATTTAATCACAACTTAGAGATAGAAATAAAGATAGTAGTTGTTGAAGAGAAATAAGTTTGTGCCCCGATATATTTTCGTTGCCGGAGGTGTAATGTCTGGTATCGGCAAAGGGGTGGCTATAGCCAGTATTGGAAGAATACTTCAAAGCAAGGGTTTTAAAGTCACCGCAACTAAAATTGATCCTTACGTCAATGTTGATGCCGGAACAATGAACCCCATTGAACATGGGGAAGTTTTTGTAACAGATGACGGAACAGAGTGCGACCAAGATATTGGAAATTACGAAAGATTCTTAGATTTAAACCTTAATACTAATAACTATATTACAACTGGACGAGTTTATCTCTCAGTCATCAATCGAGAAAGGAACTTGGAGTATAAAGGTAAATGCGTTGAGGTTGTGCCGGATATTCCCAATGAAGTAATTTCAAGAATTAAAAAAGCAGTAAAAATTTCCAATGCTGACTTTGTTTTAGTGGAAATTGGAGGAACAGTGGGGGAATACCAAAGTGTTCTTTTCTTGGAAGCAGCCCGAATGATGAAAATTGAAGATCCCAAAAGCGTTCTCTTTATTCTCGTAAGCTATTTGCCAGTACCCGAGATGATAGGTGAAATGAAAACCAAGCCGACCCAGTATGCCGTAAGATCGCTGAACATGGCCGGTATTCAGCCCGATATCATTATTGCCAGGTCAATCATTCCTTTAGACAAACCAAGAAAAAAGAAAATATCCACTTTCTGCAATGTTTTAGAAGAAAATGTTATTGCCGCTCCCGATGTTTCCTCTATCTATGAAATTCCTCTTAATTTTGAAAAAGAGAATCTAGGAAATAAGATTTTAAAGAAACTAGATTTAAAGCCAAGAAAATCTGATTTAAGAAAATGGAAAAATCTAGTCAAGGTTATTAAGTCTTCCAGAAAGAATGTAAAAATAGGGATAATCGGCAAATACTTTCGAACCGGGAAATTTACCTTAACAGACTCTTATATCTCCGTTATTGAAGCTGTAAAGCACGCTGTTTGGTTTTATAAAAGAAAACCAGAGATTGTCTGGTTAAGTGCCGAAGATTACGAAAAAAATCCTCACCAGCTTGAAGAATTAAAGGATTATGACGGTATTATTGTTCCTGGCGGCTTTGGCAAAAGAGGAATAGAAGGAAAGATAAAAGCAATTGAATTTTGCAGAAAGAATAAAATTCCTTTTTTTGGCCTTTGCCTTGGCATGCAGCTGGCTGTAGTAGAATTCGCGAGGAATGTCTCTAAAATGAAAGGAGCCCATACAACAGAAATCATGACAAACTCCAAGTACCCGGTTATTGACTTTATGGCAGACCAAAAAATTCTTTTAAAGGAAAAAAAGTACGGAGGAACAATGAGGTTAGGGGAGTATAAATGCAAGATTAAGCCAAAAACAATCAGCTTTAAGGCCTATAAAACTTCTAATATTTCCGAGCGCCATCGCCACCGCTATGAGTTAAATAATAAATTTAGAAATGCTCTAGAAAAGAAAGGAATGGTTATGGCAGGAATTAATCCAAAAAGAAACCTGGTAGAAATTATCGAACTTAAGGACCACCCATTTTTCCTGGGAACCCAGTTCCATCCAGAATTCAAATCAAGGGCTTTGGAACCACATCCTTTGTTCAGAGAATTTATTCGAGCTTCTTTGAAATAAAAAAGGGCCTTTTAAAGGACCAACTTATAAAAATAAGTTTTTAATATTAATTAGGGTTCCACGCTTATAATCTTAACTATTCTCTGGGAATTATCAAATAATCTTTTCTTTTTAGTCTGAAATTTAACTACTCCTGATTTTAAAGCATACAAGGTATCGTCTCCGCCCCGCTTTACATTTTTGCCGGCTAAAATCCTGGTTCCTCTCTGCCTAACTAAAATCTGACCAGTTTTAGCTGACTGACCTTCATAAAGTTTTACTCCCAAATATTTGGGAAGGGAATCTCTTCCTAATCCCGTAGAACCTGTAGCTTTAGTCTTTGCCATATTAAAGGTATGTTATCACGACTTAGACAATTCATCAAGGAACATCAAGAAGAAATTATCTTGTTTATTGGAGTTATTTTAATTTCTTTGCTTTCTTTTGCTGCCGGCTTTATTGCAGCAAAAAGTGAAGAAAAACAGCCAATTAGAATAGAAAAAAATCAAAATGAAAAACACCAAAGTAGCCATTATTGGAGCGGGGATATGCGGATTGTATCTCGCTTGGAAGCTTTCTGAAAAAGGGCATAAAGTTACTGTTTTTGAAAAGAAAGGAGAAATCGGAAAATATACTTGCTCAGGACTCTTTTCCCAAAAAATATTAAAGTTTATCCCCCAAAGCTCTTCTTTAATTAAAAATAAAATCAGCCATACGATAATACATTTCCCTAAAAAAAGTTCTACGGTTAAATTCAAAGAACCTTTTTTTCTAATGAATCACCCTGATTTAGATCAGCTGGTATATAAATTAGCTAAAGAGTCAGGAGCTGAAATTATTTTAAATTCTTCAATTAATTCTTTGCCAACTGGATTTGATAGGATTATCGGATGCGATGGAGCAAGTTCGTTTGTTAGAAAAAGTCTTGGGCTGGGAGAACCCTCCCTGCGTTTGGGAATTAAAGGATACTTTAAAGAGAAAAACGGCTCAAATTTTGTAGAAGCCTGGGCCAAAAAACATGGGTTTATCTGGAAAATACCGAGGGGTGAAAATATCGAATACGGTATTATGGCTCAACCAAAAGAAGCGAAAGAAATCTTTGAAAAATTTCTAATGAAAAATAATATTAAATTAGACGGGCTGACAGCTGCCTTCATACCTCAGAGATTCTTAATTCCCAAAAACCCCTCAATTACCCTTTGCGGGGATGCAGCCGGTTTAACTAAACCCTGGAGCGGAGGCGGCGTTATTTGGGGATTAAAAGCAGCTGAAATTCTTTTAGATAATTTCCCTGACTTTTTAGCTTACAGAAAGGAAGCGGCAAGATTCTTTATTCCCAAGATAGTTTTCTCAAAAGTAGCTACTAAAATAATTTACTTTTTAGGTTTCAATATTCCCGTACTCTTGCCTTCAAAAGCTAAAATAGAAAGCGATTACTTAATTTAAATATTAACTTATAAAATATGATAGAAAAATCCCAGGTTATTAAAACGGTAAATAAAGAGGTGCTATACCACCTTGGAATTATTCTTGACGGAAACCGAAGATGGGCTAAATCAAAAAATCTGCCAGCTATTATTGGTCATAACGAAGGGAAAAAAAGAGTAAAAGAAGTCTGCCGCTGGTGCAAAGCCAAAGGAATAAAAATAATTACTCTTTATGCATTTTCAACCGAAAACTGGGAAAGATCTTTAAAAGAGGTTAAATTTTTAATAAAATTGATTGAAATGTCAATAAGGGAAGATATGAAAGAAATCCACCGTGAAGGATATAAAATAAAAATTATCGGAGAGAAAGATAAGCTGCCAAAATCTTTTCAAAAAGTAATAAAAGAAGCTGAAGAATTGACTAAAGATAATAAAGGAGGGATTTTAAACCTGGCTATTTCTTACGGGGGAAGATTAGATATAGTGCAAGCTGTTAAAAAGATTATAAAGAAGGGGATTTCTCCAGATGATGTTACCGAAAAAATGATAGATAAAAACCTCTGGACAGCCGACGTTCCACACCCTAATTTAATTATTAGAACCAGCGGAGAACAGCGGCTTTCGGGGTTTTTAACCTGGCAGTCAGCTTATTCTGAACTCTATTTTTCTAAAAAATTATGGCCTGACTTTACCGAAAAAGACCTAGATAAAGCCCTTAAAGAATATGCCCAGCGACAGAGAAGATTTGGAAAGTGATTAAAAAAAAGCCTCAATTTACTTGAGGCACAAAAGATTTTATCTTTTAGTTTCCCCCTCAATATTATGACGGTTTTTCCGTTAAAGTATTACACCCTTAAAGAACAAGCTTTAAGGGTGTTTTAATAAATATAGTTCAAGCTGTTTTGGTAAAGGGGTTGATAAAATTAAAAATAAGGTTTATATTGTAAATAATTAAAGGAGGAATGAATGAATGAGCCAAACAGGTTTAAGCAAGAAAGAATTATTCGAAGAATTAAAGAATCCTTCATGTAGATATATAGAATGCCTCATTGTCAACGATATAGGGAAATTGTGCGAAAATACTGACGAAAAATCCAGAAAGGAAGGGGAAGAAGCTTTAAGGGAAATACTAAAAAGCAGTAGTGACAAAATTAAAAAAATCACAGCTTTTTTTTGGCTTTCTGTTTTAGAAAATTTAGGGAAGCGAACTCTTCTTACGCTGAAAGAATTTAAAAACAATCCAGATAACAAAGCTCTAGTACAAAAAGCACAACGGTCTATAGAAAAATATAAGGAAAACCAATCTAATTAAAAGGGGTACTTGTACCCCGTTTTATTTACAATCGCCAATCAGGCGGTTTTTTGATAGAATATAAATATGAAAAGAGGAATATAACGGTAACAGTAAGCCTTACCTACGAGATTAATTAAGATGAAAAAATCTTTACTAAAACCGAATCAGAAAAAGAAAAGAAAGTGGGGTCTTGCCAGTCGTCTTGAACATCGGAGAATAAGGAACAAAAAGAGTAAAGGAAAGAAGAAGTATTAAAAGAAAAATATGAAAATCATTACTAAAAAAGAGATTTTTCCAATTGCTTTAATTGCCCTAGCTTTTATCGTTGGAAGCTTTTTGTATCCTGTTTTGCCAGATAAAATACCTACTCACTGGAATATTCAAGGAGAAGTTGATGCTTGGTCAACTAAAAATTTTGGTGTTTTCTTTTTTCCGGTTATAACCTTAGGAATCTATCTTTTAATGACCTTGATTCCCTTGATTGATCCTTTGAAAAAAAACTATCCCAAATTTCACACTCCTTATTTTTTATTTAGAACTCTTTTTGTTTTCTTTTTTGTTGCCCTTTATTTCTACACCCTTTCGGCTGCCCTGGGAACAAAGATTAATATAAACTACTTTATTTTTCCTGCTATTTCAATATTGTTTATTTTAATAGGGTTATTCCTTCCAAAAATAAAGAAGAATTATTTTGTCGGCATTAGAACCCCTTGGACGCTCCATTCAGAAGAAGTTTGGGATAAAACCCATCAATTTAGCGGAAAGTTATTTGTTGCGGCCGGAATAATTGCTCTAACCAGCCTTTTCTTTCCTAAATATTCTTTTATAATGGTTATAGGGCCTATCTCTATCTTATCTGCTTCATTTATTTCCATAATTTATTCTTACCTTATCTTCCGTAAAATCGGAGGATTTAATCAAAACTTATGAACAAAGAAATTTTAATAATCGTTTTAGTTTTAATAGTTGCTGGAGCTACTTATTATTTCATCTCCCAGCCAAAAGAAAAAAAAGAATCCCAACTTCCTAATATAGAAATTTCAGAACCTCCTGATACAGAAGTTTCAGAAGAGGGGACTAATAAAGCAGCTAAAAACGGTGATACTGTAAGTGTACATTATACAGGCACCCTAGAAGATGGAACAAAGTTTGATTCAAGCTTAGACAGAGGAACGCCTTTTACCTTCACTTTAGGAATCGGTCAGGTAATAAAAGGTTGGGACCAAGGAATTTTAGGTATGAAAGTAGGGGAGAAAAAGACTTTAACAATTGCTCCAGAATTAGCTTATGGAGAAGCGGGGATACCCGGAATCATACCGCCAAACGCAACACTTATCTTTGAAGTTGAAATCATGGGAATTCAATAGCTAATATTGTGCGACATTGAATTAGTAAGAGAGAACCGTTAGAGAAGAGAACTAACAGTTTTTTATTCCTTTAAATCTCTGCCGCTGTGAAATTTACGATGAACGTCCCTAAGACGCTTATTTGTCACGTGAGTATAAATTTGAGTGCTGGTAATGCTTCTATGGCCAAGAAATTCTTGAATAGTTCTTAGATCAACACCTTGATTTAATAAATCAGTAGCCATTGAATGACGAAGAGTGTGAGGCGTAGTAAAAATAGGGATGCCAGCTAAGATTGCATATCTTTTAACAATTCTCTCTATGGAACGGGATGTAAGACGACCCTCAATATCCTTTCTAGTCCTATAATTAATAAATAGGGCCTTTTCTTTGTCTTTGCGGGTCTCCAGATACTTCTTAATCCAAGAAAGGGCCCTGTCTGAAAAGTAAACTGTTCGGGGATGACCTCCTTTGCCAATAACCCCGAGCTCTAAATCCTTTTTGTCTTTAATATTAGTGAACTGTTCTTTATTTAAAGCTTCTAGTTCAGCTATTCTTAAACCGGTTGAGAACAGAGCTTCTAAAATAGCCCTATCTCTTAACCCTTGAGGGATGCTTATATTAGGAGCCAATAAAAGCTTCTCTATTTGATCTAAAGTAAGGAATTTTACGGTTTTTTCTGTTTTTGCGTCCTTTGGTAAAACTATCTTATCTGCTGGGAGGGAAACTATGTCTTTAGCTGTAAAATAGCTTAAAAGGGCTCTTAAAGCGATTAAATAGTAGTTCTGGGTGATTCTCTTTAAAGGGCGGTCTTTTTCTCCTTTATAACGAGATAAATACAGGCGATAAGCCCAAATATCCTCAGAAGTAAGCTCATGAGGCAAAAGGGAATCTTTTTTAGTTTTTTTAATCCATATAACAAACTTTCGGAGGTAGCGCTGATAGTTTCTTTGAGTTTTATCTGCCAAACCTTTTTCTACTTCACAATAATCTAAAAAGTCTGGAATATGCTTAATAATGGGTATGTTTGATTTTTTCATAATATTAAGGGGACTGTTATAAAGCCCTATTAAATGTCGGTTTACCACTATTGTGCGACATTATCTATATTCATAATAACAGGCCAAAAAGGCCTGTCAACCACTTCCCCGTACCAATATCACCCTCTTACTTGGAAACTATAAGGCATAACAACGCTGTAATCTTTTTTCTTAGATAAATAAAATATTTTTCTGACAAATGGATGGCTACCAGACGGCGGCTTTGAAAAAAATCTGTATTCTGAATGCTGTTCGTCCATTTTAATCTTAAAGCTTCCTATCGGCTTAACAAGAAAACCGAATGTAATACAAAACATGTCTTTTTGATTAAACTTCCCAGGAGAACAAAATAACTCAAAGACACCCAAGAACTTCTTAATATTAATTTTCTTAATCCCCAACTCCTCTTTTACTACTCTATGAGCCGCATCTCTTATCTGCTCATTTTTATAAACCCTGCCACCAGGCGTCCACCAAAATCCTTTACAAGGAAAATGTTTTCTTTTCAATAATAGATATTTCCCTTTAGACTCTAGTAAAATATCGCAGGTTATAACCGGGGTTAATTTTGTTATTATTTTGTAGGTTTTGGGAGGAATAAATCCAGACATGATCTATTTTATCAACTCTTTAAATCTCTCCCAAAGACTTTTAGTAACTCCGGGCAATTCTTCTATTAGTTCGTCTTTTTCTTTTTCAAACTCCTTTTTAATGATTGGTTTTTGTTTTTCAATTTCTATGCCAATCATATCTCGAACTCTATACCACCAATAATCAATTTGTGGCTCTATAAAGGATATCCAAAAACTTTTTCCATAATTCCACATCTTTTGCCAAACAGGTTTAACTTCATTTTGCCATATCCCGCTTATGATACCGGGCATTTGTTCTTGAGCTTCTTTACTAAACCTCTCCCCTATTTCTTTAGCCTCTTCCATAGTTTCTGGAGCTGTTTTTACTTCTGAGAATTCTTGAGCTAAAACCAAAGAACTTGATAAAACCAAACCAGATATTATAAATAGGGTTGACAAAATTATTATTTTTTTATATAATATATTCATAGGATAAGATAGAATATGATTAGAATGCAAAAATTGCTAAAAGATCTTTTTTCTTGGCCATTCAAAATATTGATATTCTCTATCTTCTATTTCTTCTTAGGCATAGCTGGTATCCTAGAAGAGAGACAAGATAGAAAGAGGAAAAATCAAGAATCTCAACGTAGTGTCGTCTTAAACTAAAGGAGACTCTTTTTTATTTTATTAATTCCTTCGCCTCTTTTATTCTCTTTAGTACTTTTTCTTTCCCTAAAATTTCAGCTATCTCAAATGGTCCGGCTGAAGATTCTTTTCCAGAAAGAGCCGCCCTCAAAGGCCATAAAAGCTTTCCCCTATCCCCCATTCTTCCTGCTTCAATTAATAAAATCTTTTCTAAGTTTTCTTTATTAAAATTAGAAAGTTTGATTTTAGATAACAACTCTTCTGATTTATCAAGAGAATCCTTAATTTCCTCATCTGTCATCTCTTTCCATTTTAAGAGGCCTTTATTATATTCTATCTTGTCTTTGAAGAAGAAATCAACTAAGTCGGGAAGCTCAGATAACTTCTTTAATCTTTCCTGATATATTGATATAATTTTCTTTAATTGCTCTATATCTGGATCTTCTTTTATTAATTTAGCTTTTTTTAAATAAGGAATAGAAATCTCGGCTAATTTCTTTATGGATTTTTGGCGGATGTAAAAACCGTTTAAGTAATCTAATCTCTTAATATTAAATACTGCCCCTCCTTTTTGAACTCTTTCTAAGGAAAATTCTTTAACTAAAGATCTTAAAGAATAGATTTCTCTTTCTGTTCCCGGATTCCATCCCAAAAAGGCCATAAAGTTAACTATAGTTTCTGAAAGATAACCATCTTCTCGATAATCAGATACTGCTGTAGCTCCGTGCCTTTTACTTAATTTACTGCGATCTGACCCTAAAATTAATGGCAAGTGGGCATATTCTGGCCTAGGAAAGTCTAGGGCTTCCTGAATTAAAATCTGCTTTGGGGTATTTGGAAGATGGTCTTCTCCACGAATAACGTGAGTAATCTTCATTTCAAAGTCATCTACAACCACAGCAAAATTATACAAAGGAGTAGCTAAGTCTTTAGCTATGGCAATATCCCCTATCAATAACGTATCAAATTCCAAATTACCTCGAATTAAATCTTTAAACTTCATCTTTTTTCCAGAAACTTTAAAACGAATAATAGATTTTTTTCCTTCAGCTAATCTTTTTTTTACTTCTTTCTCTGGAATCTCTCTGCACTTGCCAGAGTATTTGGCCGGCTCGCCAATACTCATTAAATACTGCCTTTCAGCTTCCAGCTCGTCTTCTGAACAAAAACAATGATAAACTTTATCCTCTTTAAAAAGCTTCTCAAGATATTTCGCATAACTAGACAGACGCTCGCTTTGTTTGTATGGGCCATATTCCCCTTTAACATCAGGCCCTTCATCCCATTTAATCCCTAACCACTTTAAATTATCAATAATATCTTTCTCCCATTTTGGGTCAGATCTCTCTAAATCCGTATCTTCTATTCTTAAAACAAAACTGCCCTCATTCTTTTTAGCAAAAAGATAATTAAAAAGGGCAGTTCGGGCAGTACCGATATGTAAAGTTCCTGTTGGTGAAGGCGCAATCCTTACTCTAATTTTACTTATTTTAGAATTATCATTTGACATAATCTCCTGCTTTTAGCTTAACATACCTTAAAAAGTTTGGGAATTAGTAAAAAAACAAGGCCTGAATAAAATTCACAACCCTTTTTTTGGGAAGAACTAGATTTGAACTAGTCCTTTTGTAAGCATTGATCTCACTTTATAGCGTGGATCTTTGCTTTCACATACCATGTATCCATTCCGATACGGATTGAATACTCCTACTACAGGAGCTGTATTTTTCTCGAATATTCTATCAAAGATCCAGCGCGGTCCACAGCCGATTATAAGTAAAATCTTATCTGTTTTTAGATCTTCTTCACTTATTAGATCATCTTCGAATATTCGAGGAAAATTACCTGGTACGTTTACCATGATCAGCCGGAAAGCTGGTCGGTCAACTATTTGTACATTCATTTTTCTCGCCTCCTTCAACTCACATTTATGAGCTCAAGGAGACGAGAACCCTTCCCCCTATTTAAGTATAAAGAACTACTCTTTTTCCAGCTAACGAAATATTTTTCATTAGCTCGAAAAAAAGAGGGGAAGGAATTATTTTATTTAAGTTGGATTTTTTCTTTGTTTCTTATGAGTGATCGCTGAGTGGATAATTATTGCTGAACTAAATATGCCAGCTGATAGAATCAATCCACTATCTCCAAATAGAAATGGAACTCTGAAATGATATAAGACGATCACTAAGGCCATAAAAGTAACTCCCAATGCTGTTATTTTAAATTCATATTTTATTTTTTTCTCTACCTCCCTGTAAGCTGAACTCTTTTAAGAAAAGTTCAATTTACAGAGAGATAGAATATTCTTCCCCTATTTAAGTATAAAGAACTACTCTTTTTCCAACTAACGAAATACTTTCATTAGCTCGAAGAAAAGCGTGGGGTGAGTTAATATGTATGCTAATCTTTTTGTCCTCTGGAGAATATGAATGCTATATTGAGAACATTCTCCAGAGGACAGCAACTCCGACTCTTTGATTCCAATCAGTAATATCATAATTTCTCACCCCTTGATCTTTAAAAGTACTACTCTTATCTTTATTGTCTTACAATTGTATTATAGCATGCTCTATCAAACTTGTCAAGTCCTGAATAAAATACTCCCCTATTTTTTGGTTTGCTGGGTTAAATAATCAATAATGTATTGAGAAATTACTCTGCCAGCTTCCGGTTTGGAAAACTCTTTAGCTTTTTGGGACATATTTTCTAATTCTTTGGGGTTAGAAAATAAATATCTTAATTTTTCCAAAAAGAAATTTGGGGTTAAGTTCCCTTCTTCAATAACTATAGTAGCTTTTGCCCGAGAATAAGCATAAGCGTTTTTAACTTGGTGATTTTGGGCAGCTCCCAATAATGGCACTAAAATACTTGGTTTTCCAAGAGCTGAAATCTCAAAGATACTTCCTGATCCCGCCCGGCTCAAAATCAGACCGGAAGCCTCGTAAGCGTGCCTTAAATCAGTTTCCTTTAAAAAAGGAACTAAATGATAATATCTTTCCGATTTTTTAGTTAAAACCACTTTTGCTTCAGCTTTTACTCCTTTAAAGTTATTTTCTCCGCACTGGTGAATTACTTCAAATTCTTTTAAAAACTCAGGCAATATATTTAAAATCATATCGTTGATTTTCTGAGCTCCCTGAGAACCCCCCAAGATTAAAATTATTGGCTTTTCTCCGCTTAAATTAAATATTCTCTTTGCATCATCCTTTGATCCTTTTAAAACCGCTTTGCGGATGGGATTTCCAGTAATAATTATTTTTTTCACAGAAAAGTATTCTGTCTTGGGAAATGAAGTAAAGACTTTAGAAGCAAACTTGCTTAAAAACTTATTTGCCAGTCCCGGAGAAATATCAGATTCGTGAAGCAAGATAGGAACTTGTAAAATCCAGCCGGTAACAACAACAGGCAAGGAACCATAGCCTCCTTTGCTGAAAATTAGGTCAGGAGCTAAAAAGAAGATATGAAAGAAAGACTGGAAAATTCCAATTGGAACCTTAAATAAGATATCAATGATATTTTCTAAAATGCTTTTTGGGGTAAGATACCTCCTGATCTTTCCCGCTAAAATTTCTTTGACTTTAATCCCCTCTTGGGAAAGTAAAATATTCCCAAATTCGTCTTTGGGGCCGATATAATAAAAGTCTAAGGATTTTTCTGATTGATAAATCCTTCTTATCTCCCTGGCTACAGCTAATATTGGCAGAATGTGACCTCCGGTACCGCCGCCGGTAAAAAGTATTTTCATACGCTTTTTGATATATTAAGTAATATTCCAACTCCAATCAACTCAGCTACTAAAGCTGACCCTCCGTAGCTTATAAAAGGAAGAGGGATTCCGGTTAAGGGTAATATTCCCACCATGGCCCCAATATTAGTTAAAGCCTGAATGATAATCCAGCAGCTAATCCCCAAGGCTAAAAGCTTAGAAAATTTATCTTTAGCTCTTTTGGCAATCTCAATCCCCCGCCAAAAAAAGATTAAAAAAGCAATTATTAAAATAAGGCTGCCGATAAATCCAGTTTCTTCGACAAAGACAGCAAAGATAGCGTCTGACATTGGCTGGGGAAGAAAGCCTAATTTTTGAACTCCCATTCCCAATCCCAATCCAAATATTCCTCCAGATCCAATAGCGATTAAAGCCTGCTTTACCTGATATCCTATTCCCATGGGATCAATATCGGGATTCAAGAAAACCAAGAGTCGGTTAATACGATAAGGGGCGATATTTACTAAAACAAACAAGGAAGCTAGGGATAAAGAAACTATCAAGACGCTGTGAAAAATTGGTCCTCCAGCCGAAAAGTAAATCAAGATTGCTACTAAAGTAATTATTCCTAAAGTGCTAATATCCGGCTGGGCAATTAAAAAAGAACCGATCACTCCAATTATTATTAAAAAAGGAATAAACCTGTCAGTGAGACCTAGGGTAAGATTGGAAAAGTTAAATCTCTTAACTTTGGTTCTCCAGGTTTTCTTTATATTAGAATTTGGAGTTAAATAGTCAACTCTGGAAAGCCAAGCTGCTAAATAAATAAAAAATGTTATTTTTAAAAACTCCGATGGTTGAAAAGAAATAGGACCCAAAGAAATCCAACGTGAAGCCCCCCAAAAAGAACCTCCTAATGATGGCACAAAAACAAGAGCCATTAAAATTAAATTTAGAAAAAGTAAACGTGGTGCCCATTTTTTAAAATCAAATAAAGAAATCTTAAAAGCTAAAAAAGCCAAAATTATCCCAAGAATTAATCCGTATATTTGATGGGTTAAAAAATAGTACGGGGTGCCAAATCTGTCTAAAGAGGTTAAAGCCGAAGCGCTGGCTAAAGCTAAAATGCCTAAAACGATTAAAATAATTACGGCACCTAAAAGAATATAGTCTGGATGATTATCTTTTGGCATATTTTTTAACAAACTTTTTAAATAAATTTCCTCTTTCTTTATAGTCCTTAAAGATGCCAAAAGATGGCGAGGCTGATGAAAGAAGGCAAATTTTCCCTTTCAAAGTATATTCATAACCCAGCTTAACAGCATCTGACATATTATTTACGAAAAAATGCTTTGGCGCTTTAATCTTTTTCTTCTTTGCCAAAGAAACAATCTCTCGCCAGATTCTCTGGCCGGTGGTCGGAAATAAAATAACTGTTTTTATCTTGCTATCAAGGATCGTTCTGGCTAACTGGCTAAAATCATAATGCCTTTCAAATCCGCCCGTAATTATAGTCTGAACATTCTCCCCTAAAGCTTCAATAGCCAAAATAGAAGCTTTTGGAATAGTGGCTAAAGAATCGTTATAAAACTTTATTCTCTTGAATTCTCCTGCAAATTCCAAGCGGTGGGGCAAACCCTTAAAACCTTTTAATGTCCTCTTAATAATTTTCTCTGGGGTTTTAAATATCCTGGCTACAGCTTTAGCAGCCTCAAAATCAGCTTCATAAAATCTGCCCTGGAATCTGACTTTTTTAGCTAAAGAATCCTTGGCTATCTTTAAAACAATCTTGTCTTCAGTATTAAAAACCAGATAGTCTTTTTTTGTTTGAAACTTAGTTATATTAGCCTTGGCCTTAATATAATCTTTAAAGCTGGAGTAATAATCAAGGTGCTCTCTATAGATATTCAAAAGAACAGCAATATGAGGACTTTTCTTAAGACCTGCTAACTGATGACTGGAAAGTTCGTAAACATAAATATCCTTTTTAGTGGCAGAAGGTAAAAATTGCAATACTGGTTTTCCAATGTTTCCTACCAAATAAACCTTCTTTCCCCAATTCTTTAATATTTGGTAGATCAAAGAACTGGTAGTGCTTTTTCCTTTAGTACCGGTAATGCCAATAATTTTCCCGGGACAATTTTCAAAAAAAATCTCGGTTTGAGAAGTAACTGTCTGGCCTTTCTTTAAAAAAGGCTTAATTACTTTTGGGGGAATGCCGGGTGACTTAATTATAATATCATAATTCTTAAGAGATTTAAGATAATCCTTTTTTATATCCTTATCCCCTACTCCAAAGGCCTTTTTTGGAAATATCTTTTTTAAAAATTTAATGGTATCTTTGCCCTCTCTCTTAAATCCGAGTATTAATATTTTTTTCTTTTCTAAATCTTTTAACTTCATTATATCTTAAAAATAACATAAATTGAGTTAAAAATAAATAATGGCGAGATAATCTCGCCGTAAATAAAAAAGCTCCTACTCTTAAGCTCTAAAATCTAATTCTGAACCTAAGAGTAAGAGAGGAAGAAAATACAAGATTTTCTTCCTTTCCCTTATTTCCACTGCCGAGCAATGGATGGACGCAAGCTGGAAATTTAAAACAATCAGTATCAATAATCTTATATGTCTTGTTTTATACTAATGCCAGTATCCGCTTTGATTCCTTTAGTAAAGAAATGTTTACGTCCAGAGAAATATTGTTATTTAACCATAGCTCTCTGGAAGCAAACAATATTTTATTTTTAATCTACTTTCTTCTACATTCTTATTGTAGCATACCTATATAATTTGTCAAGTATTTTAGGTCTTTTTTAAACCTAACGGGCAAATTGTGTTGATTATTCCAGGACTTCATTGTTCTTTGAGACTCTTTCTTTAAATTAAGATGCTTTGGCAATATCTTTTTTTCAAAATACTTTAATAGAAATGGTAATTCATTCAATTTACTGGCTTTTTCCCAGCTTAAATAAAAAGCTACTAAGCTTTCTTTTTTTGTTCCAACGCATTCAAAAGGTTTAAATTTTCTTTCTCCAATTAACTCTTTCATAATTACTAAAAGTTCTTTTTTAGTAAAAAGGTTCTTTTTAAAAATCCTGATTAGATCTCTTTGTTTTAAAAATGGATAGAGCACGGCAAAGACAAAAAGACACTTTGGACATTTGCCGCACCACCCTTTAATAGGCTTCTTTCTGCCTGAATTTGTTTTATGGGCTTCGTTACAGCTCAGAAAAGAAAAGAAATATTTTGGGTATTTTGAAAACAATTTAGCTATTTGAATTTCATATAAAGGCCTTAAAAAGCTAAAATATTCCACTTCTTTTGCCAAATACTTTTTAGAATATTTTCTGAATAAATTTTCAAACTGGAAGCTTTTTGACCACTGATGGTTAATATTTCTCCCTAAATACTTTAGATTTCCTTCGTTTGAACTTCTCTCATTAGAGAAGGCAATAAACTTATGATCGAAAATTAAAGCGAGCAAAACGCTCAAAAAAGCCAAATAGGCGGAAAACGGGGTGTGGCCGTTTAAATATCCCTTTTGATTTAATTTAAGCAAATTCTTATCGATTCTGCGCTCCACTATTATGGGGTTTTGGCAATGAGCAGCCTTCATTATCTTTTTTGAAGCTAAAGTAGGATTTAGAGAAAAACAATTAATATTTCTTTTTAAAATTTCCATAGTTATTACCGAATCTTTCCCTCCGCCCACCGGAACCAAGACTTTACTTGTTTTAAGCTTTCCTCGGTACTGCTCTCTTCTTTCAGCTCCTTTAAAATCATTTGAAATTTTCAAAAAATTAGGGTCAGTAAAGTTAATATTATTCTCGTAAAAAAACTGGCCCATTCCATTAAAGATTAAATCCTTCCACCACTTAATCTGCTCTTTATTTAAATATCCGGCCTTAATAATGATTTCTGGAGAACTGGCTGCTTTCCAATAGGAAAGAACTTCTATTAACCCTATATGAAAAACTAAATTATTTAATACCCTATCCCCTATTAAAGCCAGCCTTTTCTTGTCAATTCCCTTAATGGTTATTTCTGGAGAAAAAATAATATCAGGTTCAATCTTAAACTGAAAAAACATCTTAAAATTATTATTTAAGATGTTGTAAGAATATTTTTCGTAAACGAATTTAGGATGCTTTTCCCTTAAATTTTTAACTCTGTTATTGGTTTTCATTTACTTAAGTCAGTTTAGTATAACAGAATTTCCCTGCTAACCCAATAACCTTATACCAACTCCTATAACAGCTGCTACGACGCCGATAATCCAAAATCTCATGGTTACCTTGTAATGAGGCCAGCCCTTAGCTTCAAAGTGCAAATGAATAGGGGCAGCTAAAAAGATCTTCTTTTTAGCAAATCTTTTAGAAAGAAGCTGTAAAATTACTGACCCCGATTCTATAACCAATAATAAGGCAATAATCGGTAAAACCAAAACCGAATCGGTTAAGAAAGCAACTACGGTAAGAGCCGCAGTTAAGCCCATAATTCCCGTTTCTCCCATATAGAATCTGGCCGGAGGAATGTTAAACCAAAGAAAAGCCAATATTGCTCCCACTATGACGGCGCAAAAAGCAGCTATATCAAATTGGCCCAGGGCCAAGGCAATAGCAGTAAAAGCTCCGAAGATAACCGCAAAAGAACCTCCAGCCAAACCATCCAAGCCATCAATCACCCCGCCAGAATAAGTTGCCATCATTACCAGGACAAAAAAAGGCAGATACCAAATACCAATTTCAAAATTACCTATTCCTGGAACATAAATGTATGACCAGCCTAGCTTGTAAAAAAACCACCAAGCGCCGATAATCCCCAAGGCAGCAATCAACAAAAGCCGGTATTTCAAACTCAAGCCGCCTCCAATATATTTTCCTTTACCAATAACTTGCAAAATGTCGTCTGACAAACCGACAAGGGATGCTGTTACTAAAGCAAAAAGAGGAAGCCAAGTTTGAGAACGGCTGAGAAAATTAAGCTTTTGAAAAATCCAAATATCAGTTCCAGATAATAAATAAAATACAAAGGCAAATATTAAGGGGATTGTCCAGATTAATATCCCCCCAAAACGAGGAATATTAGTTTCTCCTTTAGAATGGAATTTTTGAAAAATTGGGGTTCCTCCCCCGTCAATTGCTACCTTTCTCACCTCTTTGCGCCAAAGCTTGTATTTATAAAGGAAATGAGTTAAAAACGGGGCTGTTAAAAAAGCTAAAATAAAGCCTCCAGTTCCCAGGGTAAAAATCTTAATAATATTAATTGTGCTTTCAGGGCTAATATACATAATTACCATTTATAGGCTTTGGGAAGCCAGTTTATTAATTCTTTCATGTCTTCAAAGCGGTCTTCAGAACCCAAAATAACATTTACGAGATAACCCTTGCCTTTTGGCGCCTCTAAAATTAAAATAAGGCATCCTTGGGCTTCAGGAGTCCAGCCTGTCTTACCGCCAATGATTCTTGAAACCCAAGGCTCATCTGCCGTTAAAAGCTCATTGGTATTAATAAGCTTGTGGTGAAAAACGCCGTCTGAATCATAAAGGTCATATTCTTTTTTAGAAAGAATCTCCCAAATTAAAGGATAATCAAAAAGATTATCAACTAGTTTTACTAAATCTTTAGCAGTAGAGTAATTTATTGGATCTTCCAAGTCGTCTGGATCAAGACCGGTAGAATTTACAAAAAAAGTGTCTTTGAGGCCGAATACATTGGCTTTTAGATTCATCCAGCCAAAAAAATTATCCTCTCCCACTAATTGAGATATGGCAAAAGCAGCATCATTGCTAGACTCTATTAAAAAAAGGTAAAGAAGATTTCTAATACTAAGTCTTTCCCCGATTCTCAGATTTCCGAAATCACCTTCTTCTTCTACTGCTTCTTTGCTTATCTCCACAACTTGATCTAAATCATAATTTTCCAAAACAAGATAGGCTGTCATCAGCTTGGTTAAAGAGGCAATGGGCAGTTTTCTCTCGCTCTCTTTATCAAAAAGAACTCTGCCTTCTTTCTGAGAACTGGTAAATAAGACAGAAATTATTGTCTTGGCTGAAAGTTCGAGTTCTTCTACTCTATGATCTCTTATTGGCTTTAAATCCCGTAATTCTTTTTCTAAAACAATGGTTTGAGCTTGGGCGGATAAAACTTCAGGGTTTTCTGCCATTTCCCGCCAAAATAAAAAATGCTCGAGATTGCTTTCTAAAATATTGATTCCCTGCCAAAGAGGAATAGCTACTAATAAAGCAGCTAAAAAAATTATTATTCTTTTCTTCATCTTTTTCTTTTCTTTGGCTTAACAATCTTAAGGTATAACTCTTTTAACTGCTCTTCACTTACTTCATCAGGGCTATTCATCATTAAATCCTGGTTGTCTCCTGTCTTTGGAAAAGCCATCACTTCTCTAATATTGGGTTCATTGAGAATTACAGCCATAAATCTATCAATCCCTGGAGCTATTCCTCCATGAGGAGGAACCCCGTAGTCAAAAGCTCTTAAAATGTGACCGAATTTTTCTCTTACCTCTTTCTTTTTGTGTCCCATTACCACGAAAACTTCTTCTAATATTTCTGGTTTATAGCTTCTTAAGCTCCCGCCGCCAACCTCATGGCCATTCAAGACAAAGTCATATTGATGGGCTAAAACTTTTCCCGGGTTCTTTTTCAGTTCTTTAATGTCTTTAATTTTTGGACGGGTAAATGGATGATGGACAGTATCCCATCTCTTTTCTTCTTTCCGCCATTCAAACATGGGAAAGTCAACGATAAAAGCAAAAGCCAGCTCATCTGGATTTTTTTTATCCCTTCTTAAATCGGGCTTATCGGTCTTATATCTTTTCATTGCCTCTTTATATGAAATTCTCGGAAAAGGAATTTTGGAAATTCTCTTTTCCGGAAGGAGCTTTCTAACTAACTGAATAAAAAGGCGCTCTATTAAATCCAATATTTCTCCTTGGTCCATAAAAGACATTTCCAAATCCAGCTGGCTGAATTCAGCTTGGCGGTCAGCCCTTGGATCCTCATCTCTAAAACAGCGGGCTATCTGAAAATACTTTTCAATGCCGGCAACCTGTAAAAGCTGCTTGTACTGCTGGGGGCTTTGAGGAAGAGCGTAAAATTTTCCCGGATAAGTTCTTGAAGGAACCAAGAAATCTCTTGCTCCTTCAGGAGTAGATTTGGTTAAAATCGGGGTCTCTACCTCAATAAAGCCTTCTGTTTCCAAAAATCCTCTCATAAACTGGATAACCTTTTGCCGGGCAATTAAATTTTTTCTCAACCTTTCTCTCCTTAAATCCAAATAACGATACCTCAATCTCTTCTCTTCTGTTATTTCATATCCTGAAGTATCAATAGCAAAAGGAAGAGTTTTCGCTTCAGATAAAACTTCTAAATCCTTAACAGAAATCTCTATCTTCCCGGTTTCAACTTTTGGATTAACCATTCCTTTTGGCCTTTCTTTTACCTGGCCTTGGACTGAAATTATCCACTCTGGCCTGATGGTTTGGGCCAGCTTATATATTTTCTCTTCTTTCGGGGTAAAAACCAGCTGGAGGACCGCACTTTTATCTCTTAAATCAACAAAGATAATTTTACCGTGCGATCTTAGAGATCCGACCCAGCCGGAAACCTTAACCTCTTTTCCAATATATTTCAGAGTGTTGATATTTTCTACTCTTTTCATAATTTTGATTATATGGTTTCTTCAATTTCTAATAACTTATTATACTTTACCACTCTTTCTCCGCGAGCCACGGTTCCTGACTTAATAAACTCAGCTTCAATGCCCACGGCAAAATCTGCAATAAAGTTATCGCAGGTTTCACCCGATCTATGAGAAACTATTATCTTCCAGTCAAAATCTTTAGCCATCTTAGCTGCCTCCATTGCTTCAGTAACCGTTCCAATTTGATTAATCTTTATAATAACGGCGTTAGCGGCCTTCTTTTCTTGGGCTTCTTTTATTTTTTTGGAATTAGTAACCAAGAGGTCGTCTCCAATAACCATAATCTTTTTTCCAAATTTCTTTGTAATTTCCTCAAACCCTTCCCAATCTTCTTCTGAAAAAGGATCTTCTAATCCTAAGATTGGATATTTTCCAATCAAGTCTGAATAATAATCAAGCAAGCTTTTTCTTGTTAATTCTTTTGATTCAAGCTGGTATTTTCCTTTCCGATAAAACTGGGAAGCGGCGCAGTCTAAAATAAATTTTATCTTTCCTTCATAGCCGGCCTCTTTGACTGCTTTTTCAATTAAATCAAGGGCTTCTTTAGAGCTCTTAAGAGGCGGGGCAAAACCGCCTTCGTCTCCCACGTTAACGGCTAAATCAGAGTATTTTTTTATAATAACCTGCCTGAGCTGATGATAAACTTCTGTTCCAGCTCTTAAACAATCTTTAAAACTAGAAAGCTCTGGAACTATCATGAACTCTTGAATGTCTAAATCATTTCCGGCATGAATCCCCCCGTTTATTACATTAAAGCAGGGCTTTGGTATAATGCCCTTTTTGCCTGAAATTTCAGCTAAGTGCTGATAAAGAGGCATTCCTTTAGCCGTAGCTCCAGCTTTGGCCACAGCTATAGAAACCGGAACAATAGCGTTGGCTCCCAGTTTTGACTTATTTTTAGTTCCGTCCAATTCTATCAGTAATTTGTCTATTTCTTTTTGGTTGATTGGATCTTGCCCTATTAACTTAGGAGCAATAACCTTATTAACGTTTTCCACTACTTTTAAAACACCTTTACCATGGTATCTCTTCCCCCCATCCCTTAATTCTACAGCTTCATATTTACCCATAGAGGAACCCGATGGAGCTGCGCCAAAGAATGATCCCTGATTTGTAATTAAATAAACCCCAACAGTGGGATCCCCTCTGGAATCTAAAATTTCCCGTGCTTTTATGGATTTAATTCCAGCATCTTTCATTGATTTATTTCCTCTAAAAACTTTTTAAGCTCGGGTCCGAACTTAGGATGATTTAAAGAAAAGTAAAGGTTGGTCTTTAGCCAGCGAAGCTTGTCTCCGCAATCAAGCCATCTCCCTTCAACTTCGTATCCGTAAATCATTTTACCGTCTTTCACCATTTGCTTGAATGTATTAGCTAGAACTATTTCTCCTTTTTGGCTGGCCGGGGTTTTTTTAAGATAATCAAAAACTTCAGGAGTTATAATATATCTTCCCAAAACAGCTAAATCAGAGGGGGCTGTATCAATAGATGGTTTTTCAATAATATTTTTAATTTTATGCAGCCTGGAAGCAATTTTTTCAGTATCTACCACCCCATACTGAAAGAGTTCTTTTTTAGGTAATTTCTTTAAAGCAAGAATCGGCTTTTGACAGGTTTTAAAAACTGAAAGAAGCTGGGAAAGGCAGGGAATTTTTGAATCAACTAAATCATCACAAAAAAAGACTGCACAGGGTTCTTCTCCTATCAGTTTTTTCGCTTGTAAAATAGCGTGGCCGTCGCCCAAAGGTTCTTTCTGGATAACATAAGTAAAGGAAAGCTTCTCTGAGAGTTCTTTTAAATTTTTAAGTTCATCTAAAAGATATTCTTTATCTCGGCTTTTTAAAATCTTCTCCAGTTTTGGTGCATTTTCAAAGTAATCTACAATCTCATGGTTCTTTTTAGCCGGACGGGTGACAAAAATAATCTCTTCAATACCAGCAGCTATAGCTTCCTCAAGAAGATACTGGATAATAGGTCTATCAGCTAAGGGCAAAAGTTCTTTGGGAAAGGCCTTAGAAAGCGGTAAAAATCTGGTACCCAAACCAGCAATTGGAATAATGGCTTTTCTAATTTTTGTTATCATCGATTATTTTAGGAATTCTTTTTCTTAAAAAGGCGGGTACATCCCATTTTTTTTCTTCTTCGAGTATCTTTTCTTCCATCTCTTTGGCATCTTTTTTTAAATCTAAAGCGCTTCGCCTAACCTTCAAGTTATTAGTGCTTTCTTTTGGCTCTGTCTTATTTTCAATACTAGATGGCAGAATGACGGGAACTATCTCTGTTTTAGGTTTTAAACGAGAAGCAGATTTCTTTGATTTTGAAATTAATGGTTTCTTTTTTCTCTTTAAAGCTGGTTTCTTGGATTTTTTCTTTTTTGGATGTGAACTCTTTTTTGGTTTTTCGGTTGTCTTTGGTTTTCTTTTTGGTCTCCTCTTTGTTCTTTTTCTTTTCTTTTTTTCTAAAACAACGGGAGGAGGCAAGGTCTCTATTTTAACAATCTGCTTTGGTTTCTTTTTAGTTCTTTTGCTCTTGCTTCCGGTAGCCAGTAGAGTTATTTTTATCTTTCCGTTATATTTATTATCCTGGGCAATGCCGAAAATAATCTTTGCTCTTTTATTGGAATCACAAATGGTTTTACTGATCTCTTCAACCTCTTTCATCCTCAAATCTCTTCCAGCGTAAATATTAAATAAGATTTTATCTACTGTAAAAGAACCCCCTTCTAAATGATCTTTGTCTTCATTATTGGGAAAACTGTATTCAGAAAGAGGATCAAGAAGTATTTTTCTTGCCGCTTCTTCGGCCCGATTGGGCCCCTGGGCCATTGTACTGTTTAAATAGATCAGCTTCCCTCTGCCGTCTAAAATTGCTTTTAAGTCGGCAAAATCAATATTAATTAAACCGGGTGAATAAATCATTTCAATAAGGCCCTCCAGACCTTCAACTAGTTTCTGGTTAACAGCGGAAAAAGCTTCTTGAAGAGGCGTTTTTTTGTCAATAATTCGGAAAATTCTTTCGTTGGGAAAGACCTGCAGAACATTTAAGTTAGGAGCTAATCTTTCTAAGCTGTTTTTGGCAATTTGATATTTCTTTTCTCCTTCAAACTTAAAGGGCAAGGTGAAAATTCCAAAGGTCATCACTCCGAGGTCTCTGGCAATTTTGGCAAATTGAGGAGCAGCTCCAGAACTAGTTCCCCCGCCTAAAGAAGCTACTAAGATACACAAATCAACTCCTTTAAAGAGTTTTACTATTCTTTGCTCTTCTTCTTTGGCAGCCCTCTGTCCAATTTTCCAGTCCATTCCGCATCCCAAGCCATGGGTTAGATTCTGGCCAAAGTTAAAAGTTTTTACTAATCGAGAAACCGATTTTAAAGCCTGGAGATCAGTGTTAGCAGCTATAAAATCTACTTTTTTAACTCTCAAAGCAATCTCTGAAATAATAGTCCCGGCTCCCCCGCCAATACCGATTATCCGAATCTTAGTCTTATGAGCCTTATTTTCTTCCAATCCGCTCCTTTTTACTGTCTTTCTTGCTTTTACCTTTCTCTTTTTCGCTTTCTTCGTTTTTTTTCTTTTCTTCAGAACTTTTTTAATTTTTCTCTTTTTCGCTTTCTTCGTTTTTTTTCTTTTCTTCAGAACTTTTTTAATTTTTCTCTTTTTCTTTTGAATTTTCTTCCTTTTTTTAGCCATTTTTTAAATATATTAATATAATTATGCTTTATTTAGCTTATCATCCAAAGAATTTTTCTGCAACTTAATATTATAAACGAATAATTATTGATTACGAAGATAAATTTTCTGAGAAATTAAAAAACTGATTATTAATAAAAAGGCGGTTAATGACATTATTGGGAAAGTGATATAGCCAAACTCCATTATAAATATCTTAGAGCAAGAACTTAAATTATTCAAAGTAGAACAAATAATCTGAGGAGGGTCGCCTACTTGAAGATAATAATGAAAACCAGCAATTAGAGTTCCAACTAGAGAAAGAACGATACTGTAATCTTTAATGTTTTTCTTCTTTTTCCAGAGAGCCATTCCTAATAAAATTACTTGAGGATACATAAATACTCGTTGAAACCAGCAAAGTTTACAAGGTTCCCATCCTACTATCTCTGAATAAAAAAGACTTACAATAGTAGAAACTAAAGCAACAATAAAAGCCAAGATAATTGCATTCTTACTAAAAAAACTTAAAATTACGTTTTTTTCTTTTTCACGAAAAACAAAAAAAGAAATAACCAATAAAATTATGGTAATTTGGCCAATAAGAGTAAATAAAGGAAAGATTTGATTTATTGTTAATACAAGTTCCATAGACTTATTAAGGAAGCTGACAATCGGTTTTCTCTGATAAATGCTTTAATGAAAGGACTCTGGGTTCTCTACTTCCATCAGAAAACTCCCAGGTCGGATAAACCTCAATTTCCTTTTCCTTGCACTCTCCAGTTTGCCTTCTCCCGTCTGGTGTTGAACATTCAATATATGGAAGGAACTTTTGAGATTTACCAAACATTTTCTTTTGATCCTGACAATGTGGACACCAAAATGCTCCATAAAATATTACACCTTGTTCTTTTAAACATTGAGCGAATTCATCAAGTTCCCCGGGTTTGCTTTCATAAAAGAATAAAAAGAAAACAATAGCGACAATTACTAATCCTACGACTCCCCATATAATAAGTTTTGTATTCATATTTTTATTCTACCAAAAAATCGCCTGTCTGGCGATTAGTCTATTTGAGATAAAAAAAGCCCATTAATGAGCTTCTATGTTTTCTTTTGAATAAAAGAACTTTCACTTTGCTATCGATTTAATATATTCTTCTAAACTTTTTGATGTAGCGTCTTTGACCTTCTCTTCTGACTTTTTAATTATTTCTTTTACTTCATCTTGATTTATATTAAATTCATTAGATATCTTTCTGATTGCTTTATCATCATTCTGTTGATTCTTTTTAAGATCAATGAATTTCTTTGATATTTTGTATTCATCCTTTGTCAATAAAAATTCTCTTTTTTTGTTGTTTTTCCTCAATATAAATATACCTAGAATTAATTTTACTAAACTGTAATTAAAAGTCAAACCATTGTAGTAAAAAAACCGCCTAAAAGACGATTTTTAGATTACTCTGAGTTTAAAGTTCTTCTTTATTTGAATTTGGAAAAACTTTCGCCTTTATATACATCGGTTTCGTTATGAATTAAATCTTGTAAAACATTCCAGACTATAATACTGATGATCAATCTATTAATAACCATTAACTGTTCAGTAAAAAAGAGGAAAAATTGTGTTAAAAAAATAGAAATAAGCACTGCTGTTTTAAACATTAGATAAGCCCTTAAACGCCGACGAATTAGCATTAAAAAAATACCTAAAACAACAAATACTCCAGATCCAAAAAGTGATAATAAAAGGCCCCACCAATAAAAAGGCAATTCTGGTGTTCTTTCTCTAAACATTGCAGAAAAATTCAAGACAGTTAGAATGCTGAAAAAACCAATAATAGAAGTTGCAAAATACGGGTTTTTAGTAATTTTTAAATAATATTTCCTTTTAATGTTCTTTAATCTTGTAGTCAGCCGTTTTTTCTCAAAAGGCACCATCTTAATCTGTGTAATCGCATGTCTTAATGTTTGGACAATTGAATTATTTGAATCACTATCGTTTAAAAATTTAACTGCCAGTTTTTTTTCTTCTGAATCTAAGCCATTTAAAACGCCCTCTTTTATTAACTCAATGGCGTTTATGAGGCTTTCTTTCGCTGATATTCCCTTAGACTCAATGAATAATCTCGATATTAAGTATATCAAAATAAGAATTACATAAATTAAAGCAATTGTTGGTTGAAAGAAATAATTATTATCATGGGTTATAAACTTGCCCAACTCATCAATAAAAATCCCGAATCCAATACCACTTATAACTGCAGCTACAAGTTTAATCTGACGATTAAGAAATGTAATCAGTCCAATTATGGCTATCGTCATTAAGAGTCCTCCCCATAACATATGCGCTATGTGAAGCGATTCTCCGCCAATTTGAAGATAATTAACTAAATTCAAAAAAAATCGGATAAACAATATAGCTGCAACTGCTGAAATTAAAAATAATTCTATATGATCTCCTGCTTCAACATTTCTAGTAAAATAGTTAAATTTAATTTTCATATTTTGGTTATCTAATTTTGAGTTAAAAATTTCTTTATTTTAAATATTTTTTCCCTTTTAATTTATCTGGTAATAAATCTTTTTCAGTATATTTATCATATCCTTTGCCATAATCCAATTCCTTCATAAGTTTCGTAGGCGCATTGCGCAAAGATAAAGGAATCGGCAAATTGCCATACTCTTTTACGTCTTCCATGGCAGCCATATAAGCATCGTAAGATGTTCTATTTTTCTTACATTTAGATAGATAAGCAACTCCGTGAGCTAGGTTTATACCGCATTCTGGCAACCCAATGGTTTCTACGGCCCTGAAGACATCATTAGCTACTACTAAAGCTGTTGGATGAGCCAGTCCAATATCTTCTGAAGCGAAAATAACCATTCTTCTTGCTATAAACTTAGGATCTTCCCCAGCATCAATCATTCTGGCTAAATAATATAAGGCAGCATCTGGCTGTGAAGCCCTCATACTTTTAATAAAAGCCGAAATAGTATTATAGTGCTCGTCTCCCTGTTTATCATATCTTAAAAACTTTGATTGAAGAGTATTTTTTAAATTCTCTATATTAATTTTATTATAAAGACGGGATGTATTCTCCAACATTGTAATAACTTGCCTTGCATCTCCATTTGCCATAGCAATTAACCAATCTTTTGATTCTTTATCCAGCTTAAACCCAGTTTGTTGAATAATAGCCAGCATTTCTTTGGCTGAAAGTTCATTTAAAACAAAAACTCTGCAGCGTGAGAGTAGGGCTGGAATTACTTCAAAGCTTGGATTTTCTGTAGTAGCTCCAATAAGAGTTATATCCCCTCTTTCTACAAACGGAAGTAAGAAATCTTGCTGAGATTTATTGAAACGGTGAATTTCATCTAAAAACAAAATTTTAGATTGGTTTTTAATCTCTTCAGCTATTATTTTTCTAATATCCGCTTTTCCAGCTGAAACAGCAGAAAGATCATAAAAGCGGGCCTTTAAATTATTAGCGTATATCCTTGCTAAAGTAGTTTTTCCAGTACCAGGAGGACCCCATAGAATAAAAGAAAATAAATGTTTTTGTTTTATGGCAATATTTAAGGGTTTTCCTTCCCCTACTAAATGTTCTTGCCCTACAAATCCTTTTAGAGTTTTGGGCCTTATTTTTGAAGCCAACGGTTCCATTTAATTATTCTACCTCTTCAATTACTTCAGAGCAAACAAAAAACCGCCTTTATGGCGATTTTGTCTCGCAATCTATAATGTCCGTCCTGGAATAAAAAAAGCCGTTAGTCTTTTTTATACTAACGGTCTTGATATTGGTACGTACAATGTATTATTACGTAATAATTATCTTCGAATGTATATTCTCATCTCTTGATTCTTCAAACTTTATGCGCCACCCAACGCTTTCGTAGATTAATTTGAGCACTTCTCTAACATTTTCTTCCGGAAAAGGATCAGCATTTATTGATATTCTTCCTTTAGCTTCCAGAACAAATGATGCATTATCTTCATTAATCACTGAATCAATTTTTTTTTCCAACTTATTAAGTATCATTAATTGTCCAACATCAAGAGCTTTCTTAAGGAAAGTTTCCTTTCTGACAACCATATTATTTCAACAGTATTGTAGTATAAATAATTAAGATAATCAAGTTATAAAGCCAAATCCTTAGGGACACAGCTCCTTTTTTTTATTTCAGGTCCGACAACGTAACTTGAACGACGTTAGAACCTATTTGGAATAAAAAAGCCCTAAAAGGGCTTAATGAAAAGTAATAAGAAATTATAGAAATAGCTTTATAGTTTGCCTTCTTTTGCCTTTCTTATTGCTTCCCTTATTTGTTTCTCTACTGTCTTTACTATTGCGTTCTCTATTTCTAGCGTAATGCTAACGTTCTCTTCTGTTAATGCTTGTTTTACTTCTACCTCTTTTCTTTTTATTGCTTGTTCTATATCAAGCTTGAAACCGTGGCCTAAATTATATTTGATTCTTCCTGTTGCACTAAGTATTGCTCGAAACGCTATAAGTTCTATCTTATCTATATTATCCATTTAAATTTCATATTAGTAGATAATGAAAGTTTATCAATCAAAAAATCGCCTGTATGGCAATTAACCTGTTTGGGATAAAAAAGAGTATCAGATCTTTAAAGAAATGACACTATACTGAGGCAATATTAGATTATTGCCTCAAATAAATTTTCTTTTTCCTTAACTCCTAAAGGTTCACAGAGGCGAGGATGTTGTCCTTTTGTTATTTCTATATCATGTGGAGGATGGCAATGTATGACTATATCTTCCTCTTTCCTCTTTACTGTAATCGATTCTGCTACAGATGTTAAGCTCCCAAAGGATTCTACTCTCTAATCATTATATCCCACTTTATATGCGTGTTTTCCGTTAATAGAAGTTATTCTATACACCCAGATTTCTATCATTATCTATCACTAGTAGCTCCTATATTAAACATATTCAATAATTTTGTCAATAAAAAAACGGGCTTCTATTAATTTCGGTGGCGCGAGACAAGAACGAAATCATCTCGCAAGGTGGCTTAGCAGATATTGATTTTGAAAAAAAATGTCTGCTACTAAGTCACCACAGGAGTTGCCCATTACCGTTAAAAGAAGACCGTTTTTATCTAGAGGGGAAAATGGAAAGAATAGATGTGGTTTTCTATTTTTTAACTCTGATCTACTCACGTAAGATTTTGGCAGTCTTTGGCCTGCTTTGTAGAACAAGTTATATTATTTTTTTACCCTTCTTATTCTTTGTTCCGCTTATCCCTTTCTCCTTTAGTTAAGATATTATCAAAGTTAAAATAATTGTCAATAAAAAAATATGGGTAAAAACCTATGTTGGTTTTACCCTTTGTCTAGTACTTATTCCACAGTATTTTCATTGTTGCCAATTTTTTATCTATTTCTTTTGAAAGATACCATTTGATGTGGTATATTTCTTCAAACTTTACCATAGCGATGCGGTATTTTTCCTTCCTGGTATATAAACTTAGATGCCTTAAATCTTCAAGCATCACGTTAGTTAAGTACTGTACTGATTCCTGAAATTGCTCAGTAAGTTTCCTATCTTCGTTTAATTTTTGAAAGAACTTTAGAGCTCTTTCTTTTCCAATCTCTTCAACAGTTTCCTTCAAAACTATACTGGCATCTAATTTTGGTATACTGAAATCCTCGGCTATTTTAGGCAACGAGTCAAGACAAATATCAATATTATGTTTCTCTTCTTGAACAGTCAACCTTATTCCTCTTTATTTTATAAAAAACTTAATATTTTATCAAACAAAAAAACCGCCATAGAGGAGGTTCTTTGTTATCTTAAACAGATAATGTTTATCTTTCTATTCGCTTGCATGTCTGTTTCTTTATTTCAACCATAGCTCCCAAAGCCCAACAAATTCCCAAGAATGCAATAATCCCACCAAGAAAAGGAAGACCTGTGAGGATAGAGAAAACTACTACTCCTAAAATCATTGTCCAGACTAATGAAACTTCTTTCTTTTTGCCTGCCCATTCTAGTAATTTTTGGCCTAAAACAATTCCTATAAAAATTTTAGTTAGATACAAAGAAATGAGATAAACAGCCAAAGCAATTAAAGATAATGGAATGCCAATAACGGTAATAGCCACCAAAAACAAAATAACAGGAGTGATAATAAGATAAACTACTCCCCAACCAAGACTGTCCCAGGGTTTATCTACCATTCTTTTTCCTATTGATTTACTGGTTTTAGGAGCTAGAAGAATTATAATCAAACCAATTATCAATAAAGCAAAAAGAGCCATTATCTTTCCTATAAAAGAAGAAATTCCAAAATCCTGCTTAATAGGAATAACCGGTAAAATACTTTCTTTGTATATGGTCTCCCCTCCTATCTTAGCTCCTTCTTTTATCTCTGCTTTCGTTGAAGCGGTGTAAGTCAAATCTCCTTTGATATCAGCTTGATGATATAAAACGAGATGGCCCTCTTCAGCATCAATTTTTAAGTCAACGTTACCACCGATTTCATTAGCCAAGAGTACGGCTCCACCACCTCCTCTAACATCTCCACCAACTTTTCCTCTAATCTCAATATTGCCGGCAAAAGATAAAACATCCCAGCCAACTTCAGCATCCTCTCCAATAACCACTGTTCCTCCGAATAGACTTACATTCTTGCCAACTTTGCTGTTAACTTCTACTGTTCCTCCAACAACACGAATGTTACCTGTCACATCTCCCTTAATTCTGACAGTTCCGCCAGCAACCAAAACATCTCCTTTAACAGGTCCTGTAATATTAATTGACCCTCCGGCAATAATAACATCTTTTTGAGCTTGGCCGTCAAAATCAATTACTTCACCTGCTTTAATAAAATTACCTTTAATTACTTCTTCGCTGCCAACATAAATATTTTGCTTACTATCTTCAATTGAGGCTCCGCTAATCAACGGCAAAGCAGTTAGAGAAATAATAACTGCCAATAGACTAAAGGATAAGAAGAATCTTTTTTTGTTAAACATAAATTAAAGTAATTTATTAATTCTTTTCTCGACCTTTATTATTGTAACATATTCTTATTCTGACTTTTGCTTGATTATCTCCCGTAATATTCCCTCAATTAGTTTCAGGCTCTTTTCATTTATTATAGAAACAGCCAGTACCTCTCTCTTTGTTTTTTTAAGCAGGGCTACTTTCTTTTTAATATCTTTTTCAGAAAGCAAGTCGCTTTTAGTCAAAAAAACGTATTCTGGTTTTAATAAAAGCTCTTTATTATAAGCCTCGAGTTCCTTTCTGATAATTTTATAGTCTTTCAAAGGATCTTGGGATTCAGACGAAATAAAATGGAAAAGGGTTTTTGTTCTTTTAATGTGCCGCAAAAACTTAATGCCCAAACCCTTGCCTAGAGAAGCTCCCTCAATAAGGCCGGGGATGTCGGCTAAAACGAGCTCAAAATAAACTCCCAGGTTGGGACTTAAGGTCGTAAAAGGATAATTGGCCACTTTGCTTTTAGCTTTGGTCAGCTCGTTCAATAAGCTGGACTTTCCGACATTGGGCAGTCCGACAAACCCGACATCAGCTATCATCTTTAATTCCAGCCTTAATTCGTATTCCTGGCCTAAAGAACCTTGTCCAAATTCCTTAGGACTCGTATTAGTAGAAGATCTGAACTTAAAGTTCCCCCATCCTCCTTTTCCGCCTTTAACTATCAATAATCTCTGCCCTATGGAAATAATTTCTGAATCCTCTTTTAAGGACAAGTTATGAATGACCGTGCCGACAGGTACCTTTAAAAAAAGGTCTTTGCCGTCTGTGCCGTCAATGAATTTCCCTTTGCCGTTTTTCCCGTTTCCAGCTGACAGTTCTTTTTTAAAGCGAAATTGATTCAAGGCGCTTAAATCAGAAACACCTTCAAAGTAAACACTGCCTCCTTTGCCGCCGGCTCCACCGGTCGGACCAAGAGACATTTTAACCTTACTGAAAGCCACAGCCCCTTTGCCGCCGTCGCCTCCTTTCACTTTAATTTTGATGTCGTCAATTAACATATTATTTGATCATTTTACGTAATTTACAGTATTCACAATCTGGATCGTCGCAAGTCTTATCCCAAAAAGACAAAGAAAGAATTTCTTTAGCCACCGCCTTTATCTGTTTTTCAAGGGCAACCATTTCTTCCGGGTTAATATCAAATAATTCCTTTTTATAATTACCCTTACTATCTGGTTCTATAAAGTTGATTTCCCCGGCCTTCATATTGAATTTCCCTTCCTGGTAATGATTCAAAAGAAGGTTATAAAAAACCAACTGGCGCTTGTAATCCCCTTTGCTGTTTTTAGTCAAACCCTCTATTTCATTTCGGGACCTGGGCTTTCCGGTTTTATAGTCTATAACATTAATATTATTTGAAGAATCAAGAAGAATGATTTTGTCCAATTTTCCACTAAGCATAATACCACCACCCAAATCAATGCCTTTAATGCTGAATTCATTAAGTATATTCTTACTCCAGGATTTGTAATAGTGGTCGTAATATCCGGAAAGCGCAGCTTTCCCCTTGCTTAAAGCCTCTTTATAGTCTTTTTCCTGGATGGGCTGGCTATTTAAAGATTCCACAAATCTATTGATAAGATATTTTTTGCCGGGATTCTCTCCTTTGCCAAACCTGTCAAAAAAGCTTTTTAGAGCATTGTGCACGGCCGTACCGAAAATCAAATGTTTATTGGGAGCTCCGGGAATGCGAAGCAAGTTGTTATAAAAATATTTCCAGGGGCACTGAAGATAATTGTTCAGGGCGGTCGGCGAAAACATCTGCTGGTAGAAAAGCTGGTTCAAAAACTCTTTCTCTTTGGCAGTTGAAGGAAGCGATGGGGTTAAAGAAAACTCCAAATCCTCTTTCTTTTTAAGCTCAACTTTCGTCTCAACCTTTTTTATGAGTTCTGGCTTAATTTCCATTATGAATCTTGAAGGCAACTGCTCTTTGCCGTTCTGATTCTGTTTTGCGTAAAGTATTGAAGCCTGCTTTCTCACTCTGGTCAAGGCAACATAGAATAAATTGCGTTCATCTTCATCGCTTTCTCCGCTAAAGCTTTCTTCAACCTTCTTTAATAAAGAATAAACTCGCCGCGGCAGCTTAATGTGTTCGTAGTGGCGGCGGGATCCCCAGTGGCCGTCAACCGCATTAATAATGTAAACGTATTCAAATTCCAATCCTTTTGATTTATGGGCCGTCATCAGCCTCACCCTGTTGGGAGCCTGTTCAAATACGGTTGTTTTTATCAAAACGTTGTGCTCTTTGATAATGTCCAAATATTCAAAGAAATTCTCTAAAGTATAGTCCTTATGGCTTTCAATCAGCGACTTTATTTGGTCGAATAAAGCATGGAGCTTGGCCAGTTTTTCAGCGGCTGATGGCTTGTTTAAGATATAGACGAGAAATCCCGACTCCCGGACAATGTCTTCAAAAGCCTGAACAGCCCCTTTGTTTTTTGCCCCTCTCTTAAAAGAAGAAACTTTTTTATATATTTCCAATAATTTATCTATTTCTTCTATGCCGGCTTTTTCCATTACCTTGCGGTCTTTAATAACGTCATAGGGATCCAACGGCAAACTGGCAATCTTATAAACATCAAGAGGAGGAATCTTAAAAATATCAATATGAAGCATTTCTACCAGTTCTGAAGGAGAACCGAAATTCTGAACCGATTTTAAAATAATAAGGAGTTTTCTGATATCTTCGTCGTTTAAAACATCCTGGTTAGATTCAATGACAAAAGGAACGCCGGCTTTTTCCAATATCCTGGATACTGGAATGACGTCCCTGTTGTCTCTGTAAAGGACAGCTATCTGGCTGGCTAATACTTTTTGCTTTAAGAGTTTTTTAATGCTCTGAGCCAAGAAATACTGTTCTCTCTCCTGAGTCGGCAGGATATAAAGATTGATAAGAGATTCTTTGTGCCCGGCTTTAGCTAAAAGCTTTTTGCTGTCTTTAGAGTTAAGGTCGTAAGCTGCATTAAGAATTGTCTGCGTTGAACGATAATTGCGCCAAAGCGTAATCAGTTTGACGTTCTTGTAAAGATTCTTAAAATACATGAAGTTTTCCATAGAAGCTCCCTGAAAGCGGAAAATAGCCTGTTTTTCATCTCCGACGATAAAAATGTTCGGGTCTTTGTGGTAGCTCGCCAAAAGTTCAAGAATTTTATTCTGAGCGGTATTGGTATCCTGGTGCTCGTCAACCAGAATATACAAATACTGCTCTTGAAGCGTTAAAAGCAAATCATTGTTTTTTTTCAAAACAACCATAGCCTGGACAATCATGTCGCTGTAGTCATAGAACCTTAAATTGCTCAGGGATTTTTGGTACTCATCATATATTGAAATAAGCTCTTTGTTGCGCTTAATATGCTTTTGAATGTCTATATACTTCCCTTTCATCTTTCCTTTATGCGCTCCTTTCTTATGATAAAGATCTTCAATTTTTAAAAAAACTTTTTCCTGGTCATTGATGATTTGAGAAAACTCTTCAGGCAGCACGCCCTGCTGCTTTAACTCATTTATGGCGTTGATGATAGAGCGAAGGTAAAAATACCTGCTACCAAAAGGCCTTAAGTTAAAAAGCTCCAAAGAATCTATGATCTGTCGGACAATCTGCACCTGGTCAACGTCTGAAATATTGGTTGAACCGATAATGTTTGGAAAATCATCCGGATAGTTCTTGATAATGTCGTTAGCGAACCCGTGGAAAGTCGTGATGTTGACGCGGTAAGCTTCAGAACCTATCAGTTCTGATAATTTTTTGCGCATGGAAGCTACGGCTGACTCTGTAAAAGTCAGAGCCAAAACGGCTTCTGGAGGAGTGTCTGTTTCAGCTAAAATATTAGCGATCCTCATTGTCAGCAAATGCGTTTTTCCGGTGCCTGGCCCGGCAATAACCATAACAGGCCCTTCAATAGCATCAACGGCCTGTTTTTGTTCTGGGTTCAGCTTTCTATAAGCAATCTTAAATTTGTTCTGAGATACCTTTCTCATATTTTTACCAGTCAACTTCATCAACTTTTTTGTTCTTTAGAGGAATATTGTCTTTTTCCGGACAAACATCTAAATATTCGCAGTAAGAACACAATCTATTGATTTTAGGCAAAAGAGCAGTATCGCTTTTAGCTTCTTTAATGATATTGATAACCTTCTTCTCAAGCCCTTTTATTTTCTCTTTATTCCAAACAATGTCATAAACTTTGGAATACTTAAGGTAAATCAAGCCAGCCCTGATTTTTTCGGCAAAGGGATTAAGGTACGAGGCGATGATGGCGTAAAAAGGAATCTGAAGGTCTTCTTCTATTATTTTCTCAACGCTGCTTTTATAAGGCAGCTTGCCTGTTTTATAATCCCAAATAGAAATGGCTGAATCCGAATCCTTGTCGATTCTGTCTATCCTTCCAGCTATCTTAAAACCGTTAATATCGCACTCCATCCAATCTTCTAAGGATAAGGGAACAATTGATAAATCAGCTTTCCTTAGATAATTACTCAGCATGCCGATAGCGCCTATCCCGAAAGCCCTTTCCTGTTCCAGAGAACCGAATAGCTCTCTTCTCTCCTGAGCTGACCAATACTCATTACTCCGATTGTCTTTAGGCATCCTCGCCCAAGCATGCCTAACCATAGACCTTAAATCCTCTTCTTTTCTTTTATTTATAGGAACCTTTTTAATATCAAAAAAATCATTGAGCACGCTGTGAATAACGCTGCCGACAAAGCTTTGGGGGGTTTCAATGAATACGGCTTTAATATCCTTATCATTATGGCACTTGAACTTAAAAGGACACCTTAAATAGTGGTTTAAAGCGCTAGGGAATATTTTTTCTGGGAATATGTAAGCCATATTCCTTATTCTACCAAAAAACCGCCTTTTGGGCGATTGAGTCAGTAAACGACGTTAAAACCTGTTCGGGATAAAAAAAGAACCAGGCGAGTTTCCTGGTCTATTTATATTTAAACTCTAAGAGTATTTTTTTCTCACACGGCTGGCAAATATGATATTTCATTACTTTTGATGGTATTTCCACTGTATCTGGATGTGTGAACAAAATTGCTCATGGTTTTTTCTCGACATCAAAATGATCGCCGCATCTATTACATCTCGGTATATTCATCTCACCGATATCCTTTCAAAATATCGGTCTGATGTATAAAAACCATTTTTAAGATTGAGTGGTTTAATGAAACATTCAACCAACGATGATTCTAGAAAGAACTCCCTTGTTATTTTTACTAACTCTATTGCAAGACGATTCCTTACTTCTTCCGTCCTTTCTGGTTTAATGAAAATTTCTGCCTTAATGATAATTTCACTTCCTAACCCTTTCTTCATTATGTCTGGAGGAAAGAATACTGAAACTTGCGTTGATTTTATTTCTAATTCTTTAATCGCCGCAGTTTTCTCCATAAGCCTGTCTGTAAACTTCCCTAATTTCTCTTCTGTCACATCAACCGGTATTCCATAAACTGTGATTATAGGTATTTCAATCTTCTCCTAAGTTTTACCTTATAAAGATATTAATAATTTGTCAACCAAAAAACCGCTAAAGAGACGACTTTAGAGATATCTTACCAATGCGTCTTGACCGGGGTAGTTACCGCTTGACCTTTTTTTAATAATGTGTATAATGATAATAAGCTTATAAGTCGAGTTGTCTTAAAGTAAGTCTTTAGTAATAAAGATCCCAAATAAGTAGAGCGACTTAGGAGTTAAAAAGGTCGCTTTTTTAATTCGTAATTAGTAAAATAATATGGCTTTTAATGAATCTGGTTCCGACAGAGGATTTCCAAGAAAAATGTATCAAGGAAATTGGAAATGTTCTGAGTGCGGAAAAGAAATAACAGAGCTTCCATTTGAGCCCTCTGGCGACAGACCTCTTTATTGTAGGGACTGCCACGCTAAGAGGAGACCTCAAAGATTCGGACGCTAATTAAAACAAACCTCCCCCGCATTATTGCGGGGGTTTTGTTTTGATTAAAAGAAAATTTTAGCTTGCAAAAAAATCAAATTTATGTTTTATAAGGAGTAGATGTTTTACAATTTGGAGGAAAGAATATTATGGAGATTAGTTTTTTAAAAACTCGCTGCACTCATTGTGGTAAAACAAAAATGGTAGAAGATGCCGTCTCTGGCGAAATCACTTGTAAAAATTGTGGCTTTGTAATCAAAGAAAAGAAAGAAGAAACAGGTCCTGAATGGAGAGAATTTCCAGAAGAAAAGAATACAAAAAGCCGTGTCGGTCTTCCATCCTCACTTGCTGACTACGACCAATGGTTAACAACAGACATCGGAAAAGGAGAAAAAGATGCATTCGGCAAATTTCTTCCTTCAGGATCACAAACACTTATAAGACGGCTAATAACATGGGATGAAAGAAGTAAGCTTCGCGAGCCAGGGAAAAGAAATTTAATACAAGCCTTTCAATACCTTAGTCGGCTAAAAGACAAGCTTAACCTCAGTGATGCAATAACAGAGAAAGCCGCATATATATACCGAAAAGCATTGGAACGAGGAATCATTAGAGGAAGATCAATTGAGCTTGTTATAACAGCTTCCCTCTACGCTGCCTGTAGAGAGACTACTACGCCGCGTACATTGAAAGATTTTTCGGAAGCCGCTAATATCCAAAGAAAAGGTCTGACACGATCATACCGTCTCTTACACAAAGAACTAGATTTAAGAGTACCTGTAGTTACCCCTGACAGGTTTATTCCAAGAATTGCCAATGCTTGTAGGGTAAGTGAAAAAACTAAGCGCCAAGCATTAGAGATTTTAAAAAAAGCAGTGGAGGAAAGAATAAGTGCTGGAAAATATCCAACAGGCCTAGCTGCTGCTGCACTCTATTTAGCTTGTGTACTTACAGGAGAAAGCGTAACCCAAAAAGAGATTGCGGAGGCCGCTGGAGTTACAGAAGTAACAGTTAGAAACCGATATAAAGATTTAAGAAAAAATCTATCAGATATTCAAAAAATACTAAAATTACCAGAGCAAAATAATAAATTCTGGTTGTCCCAAAGATGGTAATCTAAAAGATTACCTCTTTTTTTATAAAAACATCTCTGCCAGTCGCAGGCGGAGAACGCGTCACGTGGACGACGTTATAAGCGGTTTTACTTAGGTTTCTTCTTAAATTTATATGTGTAAGCAAAAACTGGCGTATTATTGTTAATCTTATAGGCAGGATTATGACGCCTAAATGCTTTTATAAGTTCCTGTCTGTTTTTATATGTTTTATAGTGAGTTTTATCCTTTAGGTCTATCTGTCCGACAGTTGTTATAATAACTTTTGTTATTTTTCCGAATCCAAAAATTTCTTCTGTCTGGCTATTTTCAAAAGCCACAACATCGCCTTTTTTTAACTTATGGTCTCTGAGTCTCCAGGTACTTATTTTCCCATCAAAAACCTGTGGGACAATACTCTCGTGAAACCCCATTTTTGGCAAATTTTTCATATCTTTATCCTACCAAAAAACCGCCTTCTTGGCGATAAATAGTTGCGGGTCGTGGACGATATTAGAACCTGTTTTTGCTTAAATGAATAAAAAAAGGTTCTTTCTGAGAACATCTTTTTTGGCTTGTTTTTTACTTCAACTGTTGACACCGATGAGCAAGATTAGATAAATCTTCTTTACTTAAAACTTCCTCTGCCATTGGATATAGGCAATCATTTTCTTTATTAATATGATCCTGTAAAAGACTTATTATCGCTAGACTGCTTTCTTTAATTTGACTTTCGTTATCCTCATTAAGGGCTTCTTTTAATTTCCTTACATGATTTCTCTTTTTCTCGTGTTCAAGAAGCATTACCCCAATTGGTCCACCTTCTTTTGGTATGCCCTTTTTCTCTAGTTCTGGAAACAAAACCTCTTCTTCTTTTTTGTGATGGGGTTCAGCAAACGTTTCGGTAAAATGCAAAAATTCTTTTACTTGCTTTTTGTCAATCTCCGATCCATCCGCTGCCTTCTTTAAAAGGTCAAGTTTCTTCAAAATTTCCTCATGGTCGGTCTTTAGTTCTTTTATGCAATTGTGTTGGTGTTCACAAGTTTTTGACATATTTTTAATCTTCTTTTTTTTTATTCTACTAAAATTGAAAAGAATAAGCGGGAATTTGTTGCGGGTCGTGGACGATGTTAGAACCTGTTTTCTTGATTAGCAATATAAATGGGAAGGAATTATCCCCACTATTTTATTTGATTGTAATACCTGAGAAGATCAAAACAGGATTTTTCGTGATTGCCGGAATTATAGAAAAAGGTTTGCCAGCCAAAATCCTTAGCTGCATTTATATTTTTAATTTCATTATCTACAAATAATATATTATCCTTCTTGACATTAGCTTTTTGCTCACCAAGTTTAAAAATATCTGAATCTGGCTTCCGGCAACCCTCAATACTGGAATCAATAATTACATCCCAAGTAATTGGAGGTGTAATTCTTTTTTCTATTATGGCAGAGAACATTCGCGGATACATATTGGTCAAAAGACCAACTCTGCAATCTTGTCTAATTTTATCGATAACTGGCCAAATTGATTTATTCGGCTCAAATCTATTGACGAAATCTGTTAATAATGAAAAACCGCCAGGAAAACTCAAATGAAATTTATTTTCAATTAAAGGAATTAATGTGTCGACATCTCTCCCTGCTACACAAACCTCTTTTTCATGTTTCTTCCAGAATTGATCAAACTCTTTGTCATTTTCAACATTTATTCCAATATCGCGCTTCATATCGATCCATTTATTTGCCTCATAAAGATCCCTCACTACAACTCCACCTAAATCAAAATACACAAATGAAATCATAATATTTTTTAATTTTCTATTTGGGCGATTTTTTGAACTTAATTTGTTGCGGGTCGTGGACGATATTAGAACCAGTGTTATGGAAGTTTAATTAGCTATTCGGTAGTTATGCCATCAAATTCCGCTTCGTTATCTTCGGCTTCCGCCTTGGTCGCACGCATAATTTTATCTTTATGGTTCGCTGGAGAATAAATCGTGTAAAACCTTAATTCGTCAGTGGCGGAAAGATTAATGACATTATGTTCTGCTCCCGCTGGAACAATCACAGCTACACCATCTTTTACATCATACTGATTACCATCAATTACACATTTACCTTCCCCTTTTTCAAAACGGAAAAATTGGTCATTTTCTTCATGGACTTCCATGCCAATTTCCTCTTTTGGCGCAAGCGACATCAATACCAACTGACTATGCTTTCCGGTATAGAGTACCTTACGAAAATTATTGTTTTCTAATGTGTCTTTTTCAATATTCGTTGTATATCCTTTCATAATTTTGATAATTTAATTTTTTGTTTTTTGATTTTACGACCTTTTTGAATTTTGTTTTTATCCCATCTTTTTGGCGGACTTTTGAACTTAATTTGTTGCGGGGCTTGGATTCGAACCAAGATTAGATGCTTCAGAGGCATCCGTCCTACCATTAGACGACCCCGCAAAGTTAAACCTTCAAATACTTCCTAATGGCAATGAAACTAGAAAGCACTCCTAATCCTACTCCAGTCACGATTTGGATCAAAAAGAGGATTCCCAAGTTATCTGTAATAAAGGTAAACATATTGAATCCAGCCAGTATGTTCTCTAAATTGGGAGCCAAGAAAAACAAACTAATAGAAAAGATTAAAAAGGTAATGAGAGCTGCCAAAAATCCGGCAATTATTCCTTGAATCAAGAAAGGGCCCTGGATAAACCAATTTGAAGCTCCGACCAAACGCATGACCTCAATTTCCTCTTTAGAGCTGTAAATAGCCATTCTCACCTGGTTAAAAGCCAGTAAAAAAGCAATTATCCCTAAAATCAAACTAAAGACAAGGCCTGTCTGATAAGCGCTAGAAGTGATTGAAGAAAACCTTTCAATGACAGGTTTTTTCTCAAAGTAATCAACCCTGGTAATTAAATCATTAAAAGGAGCTGCGTCTAAAAGGGTGGAAATGGCAGCGTACTGGCTGGCCTCAAAAGCCCTGACGTTTAACGAAGCAAAAAAGGGATTTCCCCCAACCTCAGCTAAAGACTCCATTATAACGATATCGTCTTGGTGCCTCTTAGAAAAAGTTAAAAGGGCGTCTTCTTTAGAAACATACTCTATCTCTTTTACTTCAGGCAACTGGGTTAATTCATCTTTCACCTCTAAAATATCTTCTTCTGTCAGACCTTCTTTAAAATAAACGCTGATGTCCATTCTTTCTTGAAGGATAGAAGTTAAATAACCGGCAGTTCCCTGAAGAATAAAAAGGGAGGTCACTAAAGAAATGGTCATAACCAATATAAAAATAGTGGCGGCTGATAATCCGCTGCTCCTGGAAAAACCCTTCCAGCCAAATTTTGCAATTCTTTTAAAAGAAATAAACATGGTTAAAGTATAAATCTTCCTTTGTCTTCATCCCGAACGATTCTTCCTTCTTTTAAGGTTATCACCCTTTTGCCCAATCGATCAATCAATTCCTTATCGTGGGTGGCTAAAATAACCGTAGTACCCATCTCGTTCACCTTAAGTAAAAGCCTGATGATATCTTGGGTATGATAGGGATCTAAATTTCCGGTTGGCTCGTCAGCTAACATAACTTCGGGACGCTGAACTAAAGCTCTGGCAATAGCTGCTCTTTGCTTTTCCCCGCCAGACAACTCAGCTGGAAAATTGTAAACTCTGTCTGAAAGCCCAACAAGATCCAAAACTTCAGCTACATCACTGGAAATCTTGGAATCTCCAGCTCCGGTTACTTCCATTACGTAAGCGATATTTTCTTGAAGAGTTTTTAAAGGAAATAACTTGTAATCTTGAAAAACTGAAGCGATCTTTCGCCTGAGCCAAGAAAGATCTCCAGAGTTAATTTTATGGACATCCTGGTCTCTAAAAACAATATGGCCTTTTGTTGGATTTTCTTTGGCCAGTAATAATTTAAACAAAGTGGTTTTACCGGCTCCAGATCTCCCGACAACAGAAAGAAACTCTCCTTTTTTTACTTCAAAAGAAACTTTTTCTAAAGCCGTAATCTTGCCCGATTCTGAGTTATAAATTTTACTGATATCTTTAAAAGAAATCATTATTGCTTGATCTCAGCTTCAATAAACTCATTTAAATCTCCGTCTAAAACCGCTTCTACCTTTGACGTTTCTACGTTAGTCCTCACGTCCTTGACTAGTTTATAAGGATGGAGAACGTAAGAGCGGATCTGGCTCCCCCACTCAATTGAAGTTGGCTTTCCCTTAATTTTCTTAATTTCTTTTTCTTTCTCTTTTTCTTTTAACTGGTAAAGCTTTCCGTAAAGCATCTTCATTGCCTTTTCTTTGTTTAAGCCCTGCAACCTTTCTGCTTGGGAAGCAACGACAATGCCAGACGGCAAATGAGTGATTCTCACAGCTGACTCCCGGCGGTTAACATACTGGCCTCCGGGGCCTGAAGCTCGGAAAGTATCTATCTTTAAGTTCTGAGGATTAATTTTTTCTGCTCCTTGGTTAATTTCCGGTAAAACCTCAACTAAAGCAAAAGAGGTGTGGCGGAGCTTTTGAGCTGAAAAAGGAGAAATCCTAACTAATCTGTGAACTCCATTCTCTTTCCTTAAAAATCCGTAAACGTAATTCCCTTTTACCTCTAAGGTTACTGATTTTATGCCAATCCTTCCTTCAGGCCCTCCGGCTTCACCAAATGTTTGGTGCAAAACTTTTGCTCTAAATCCCTTTTTCAAGCAATATCTTTCGTACATTCGCAAGAGAATAGCGGCCCAGTCCTGGGCATCCTGGCCTCCGGCCCCAGAGTAAATTGAAAGAAGAGCATTTCCTTTGTCGTATTTCCCGGAAAGAAAAACCTTAATCTCTCCTTCTTCCAGATTTTTTTTAAAAGCCCTTATCCTCTCTTGAAGCTCTGGCTGAATACTCTCGTCTTTTATCCCCAAGACGCTTAACTCTTTTAAATCGTTAAATTCTCTTTCAAGGACCTGATAGCTCTCAATTTCCGTTTTTAAATTAGACAACTCTTGGCTCACTTTAGATGCCTTGTCTTTATCTTGCCAGAAATTAGGCTTTAATATTTCATTCTCCAGTTTTTTAATTTTAGTTTCTTTTCCGGCAACGTCAAAGACAGTCCATCAAATGATGGAGTTTATTTCCTAAATTCTCTAACTTTATACTCGTTTCATTATTCATAACAGCTTTAATTTAGCACTTTTTTATTTAAAAATCAATAAAAAAAGGTGAGATAAATCCCACCTGCCTATACCTTGCTAAATCTTATCTTAAAGAAGCTTGAAATTATTAATAACCAAACCGAATTTATATCCTAAAAACTGGGCTGCTTTCCTGCAGTAAACCATTCTTTCGGTAAAAATCTCAAAATATTCTATTACCGGAACAAAATTAGTATCAATCCGCAAGCTTAGAGTAATTCTCTTTTTTCTTTTATCAATTCCCAGTTTACCCGCAGTTACGGCGTAATTAACGCGATTGTGAATATCGCTCTTTATTTTTTTTATATCTTTTATGGTTACTCGAGATCTCCGAACGTCAGACTTATCAGCTAAAACAGTAACGGCAGAAACCTTATCTGAAAAATCCATTTCATATTTATCGTGGTTAACAATAGCCTGCATAACTAAAGACAACTCTTTTGGCTTAAGGTAAGCAGCGAAAATCTGCTGGAAAACCAAAGCCCCCAGATAATTATGATAAGTCCGGCTTAAAAAGTTCCCAAAATCATGGCAGAACCCAGCAATGGATGATAACTCTTGGTATCTACTATTAAGGCCGATCTCTCTGGCTACCGTTCTCGCTCTCGCTGCAACCAAACTTGAGTGATTCAACCCATGGTCAGTATAGTGCTGAGCTTCCATCTTCTTTTCCGCTTGATCAATAAATTCCAGAACCAGAGGATTCTTTTTAACTTCTTTTAGTGTCAACATATTAAGTTATTATAGCAGAAATAAAAAAGGTACGCATCACTGCACACCTTTAGACCACTATCATTAATAGCGTCTTTTCGACTTTCTTGTGCTTTCTGATCTGCTGTGAAGTATATTTTAAAGATTCTAAGTCTGGCCGATCAATCTTTGTTATAACATCATAAATTCCGTAGAGTCTCCAGTACTTTTTAACGCCTCTAATCTTTGATATTTGTTTTACCGTTTTCTCCACACCTACAATCTGAACATTTATCAACATAAATCCAACTGGCAATTTCTCCTATCACCTCCTCCTTATTCTACTTAAACATATTACTCAAATATTAAAGTCTGTCAATACTACGGCGAAATAAAAAAGAGTGAAATAACATTTCACTCCTAATGACTTAAAAGATCTCTTTTTTTAGGGGCAAATATTGCTAATACTATTAAGATAAAAGATGTTATTGAGAATATGCCCGAGCCTATTATTGCTGCAAAAATCGGATCGAGTCCGGCGATAATTCCGATCAAGGTTACAACTAGACAGACTGTCCCAACTATAACAATTCCGGAAGCGATTGGTTTTATTATACCCAAAACTTACACCTTCTTTTATTCATACGCTAAACTCAAATATTTGCAAGTTTTAAGTTATAAAAAAACCGCCTCTTTGGCGACTATTGTATAAGCTATAAACTCTGGGCAACATACCCGAATAAAAGATTTTTTTACCCTCCACATACCCTCCTGTAGTTTCATAAGGTGGCAATAGGATTTTAGCATCACCTTGAACGAAAGAACAGGCAACCTGTCTGTTATTATGGCACATTTAAAATATATTACAAGCCCTTATTTTAATTTGCTGCGGGGGAACGATTCGAACGCTCATACTGGCCTTCAAAGGGCCATGTCCTACCATTAGACGACCCCGCAAAACTTTATACCCTACCCTATTTCTCTTCTTTTTGCAACGCTTCAATAATGGCCAGCTCCAAGGGCAGCTGAGGTATCGGAGAATACTTCATTTTATTTTCAGCCTCCAAGAAAAGATTTAAAATCCGGCTGAGATCTCTTTCTTCAAAAGATTTTACTTGGTTATGAAGTTTTTCCTGCTCTTCTTTAGTTAAACCAGTGATGACCGGATTGGTAAACTCAGGACTTATTCTTAAAAGCAGAGCCTGCCTTAAGTATTTTATTAAAGCCTTGTTAAGCTCTAGAGGATCGTAACCTTTTTCTAGAGTTTTGTTTAAAAACTCGATTGCCTCGGTTGTTTTCTTTTCTGATATAAAATCAACTAATTGGGAAATTACCAGAGTATCAACCATTCCCAGTAAATCCTGAAGGTCTTGGATTTTAACAATCTTATTGCTGGCAAAAGTTAAAGCCTGATCCAACAACCCTTCAGCGTCTCGAATAGATCCTCCGGCACTTAAAGCAATGAATTCCAAGGCTGATTTCTCAACTTTTATCCCCTCTTTCTTTGAAATCCACTCCAGCCTTTTAACAATCTCAGATAAAGTCAGTTTTCTAAAATCAAATCTCTGGCACCGAGAAATAATAGTGGGAATCATTTTATGAATTTCCGTCGTAGCCAAAACGAAAATGGCGTGAGCTGGCGGTTCTTCTAGGGTCTTTAATAAGGCGTTAGCTGCCTCTTTGGTGAGCTGGTGGGATTCATCTATGATAAAAACCTTGTACTTTGATTTGACCGGAGAGAAACGAATGCCGTCCCGCAGTTCCCGTATATCATCAATCCCCCTATTGGAAGCAGCGTCAATCTCAATTAAGTCAATTGACCGGTTATCGTTAATCTCAAGGCAAGAAGAACAACGATTGCAAGGTTCAAAGGTTTTATCATTTTCACAGTTTAGGGCTTTAGCTAAAAGCCGGGCAATGGTAGTTTTCCCAGAACCCCGGGGGCCGGCAAATAAATAAGCATGGGATATCATCCCAGTCAAAATGCCATTAGTCAGAGTCTGAACCACGTGCTCCTGACCAATCACTTCGGAAAAAGTTTTCGGCCGATATTTTCTATAGAGAACCAAGTTTTCCATTGTTCTTACTTCTTAAAGACTAAAAATTTAGAGCCGAAAAAATTCCAGACCCAAGCAAGCAAGGCAGCGGAAAAAGCTCCGACATTAGCCCAAACCTTTTCGTTTTGGCCAAATTGAGGTCCAATGATATTTACGATAAAAGAAGCAATCCCAACGTTCAATAAAAAGCCGATAAAAACAGTTATAAAAAACTTGGAAAATTCCGTGGAACCAAGATCCTTTTTTACTTTGCCGAAAGTCCAGTATTTATTCCAAAAATAACTGTTAATTGTTGCCACTATAAAGCCGATGCTCTTAAAAACAGGGAAAAATATCCCGGTTGCCGAACCAGAAACAAATATTAGAAGATTTAAAACCCCAAGGTCAATAAGAGTATTAAGGGCTCCGACTAAAACGAACTTTGATGCCTGGAAAAATATTAAAAACTTTTTCCCGATAATAAAAGCCACCCAGAGTCCCAGTAAAGATAAAATTGGCAAAGCGATTGGCAAAACTAAATACAAAATATTTTTTTCTATTCCCAAATTCTTTAAAATTGCCAAGCCAGACAAAGCAACAATTTCTCCGATAATAAGTGGGGCTATTATGTCTATGCGTTTCATTTGATTATTCTAACACAAAGGAATGATTAAAAAAAGAACAGAAAGATTGTTTTAGCCCAAAACCAATGTTAAAATAGAAATATAAATATGCTTAAAACTTACAACAGCTTATCTCGGAAAAAAGAGGCGCTTTATCCCAAAGGAAAGAAAAAAGTGAGAATGTTCGTCTGCGGAATAACCCCTTACGACTTCGCTCATTTGGGCCATGCCAGAACCTACCTTGTTTTTGATATGGTGGCTAAATACCTTAAAACCCAAAATTACAAGGTCTTTTATCTCCAAAACATTACCGATATAGACGATAAAATAATTGAAAGGGCAAAAAATACGAAGAAACGGCCAAAAGAAGTTTCCCGTTTTTTTGAAAAAGAATATTTAAAAGACATGAAGTCTTTAAGGATTGACAGTATAACCAAATACGCCAGAGCTACTGATTTCATTAAAGAGATCCAAAGCCAGGTAAAAAGATTAATGAAAAAAGGATACGCCTATCAGTTAAAGGACGGTATTTATTACGATATTTCAAAATTTAGAGATTACGGCAAGTTATCGAAAAGAACGGTTTTACAGGCAGAAGACGCTGTCTCAAAAATAGATGAGGGAAAAGGAAAGGGAAATAAAGGCGATTTTTCGCTCTGGAAATTATCAAAACCCAATGAGCCAAAATGGAAAAGCCCTTGGGGTGAAGGAAGACCTGGCTGGCATATTGAGGATACAGCTATTACCGAACACTTCTTTGGTCCTCAGTATGATATTCATGGCGGGGCCAGGGACTTAATCTTTCCCCACCACGAAGCTGAAATAGCCCAAATGGAAGCGCTTTCTGGAAAGCATCCATTAGCAAAACACTGGCTCCATTCTGGATTTTTAACCATAAATGGCCAGAAAATGTCCAAATCCCTTGGCAACTTTATCACTATCAGAGACTTTATTAAAGAATACTCTCCTCAAATTTTAAGGCTGTTTGTTCTTAAAACTCATTACCGCTCCCCTATTGATTATAGAGAAAGCAAGATTTCTCAAACTAAAAAAGAGCTAGAAAAAATAAAGGAATTCGTAAGTAAAATTAAAAAAGTGAAAAGTAAAAACCGAAATAAAGATTTCCAAATTTCCAAATTCCAAAAAGAATTCAAAAAAGCCATGGATGATGATTTTAACACTCCAAAAGCTATAGCTGTTATTTTCAATTTAATCAATAAAGGAAACTCCCTATTGGGCAAAAATCAAATAAGCAAAAAGCAGGCCAAAGAAATCCTTAACTTTTTAAAAGAAACAGACCAATTTTTTGGTTTCATCTTCTGGAAGGAAACAATAGAAATTCCCAGCCAAGTTAAAAAACTAGCCAAAGAAAGGGAAAAAGCCAGGAAAAATAAAGACTGGGAAAAAGCCGACGAAATCAGAGGAAAGGTTAAAGAAATGGGATTTCAAATAGAAGACACTAAAGAAGGGCCAAAAATAAAAGCAATATAGCATCTAGGTTTGCCAAACTATCTTCTTTAATATAGTATGGTATTGATATGGATATTAAATCCCCTTCCAAAGAATTACCGGATCGACTGCCTCCCCAAAGCGAAGAAGCTGAAAAATCGCTTTTGGGATCTTTAATGTTAGATAAAAATGCCGTTATCAAAGTGGCAGATTTCCTGGAATCAAGGGATTTTTATAAAAGAACTCATCAAGATATTTATTTAGCAATCCAAGAGTTGTTTGAAAAAGGAGACCCAATTGACCTTCTTTCTGTTTCCACCCGGCTGAGAGAAAAAAAGAAACTGGAAGAGGTCGGAGCTAACGCCTACCTGACCGAGTTAATAAACTCTGTTCCTACGGCTGCCCATGTCTTGAGCTACGCTAAAATTGTCCAAAGAAAGAGGATCTTAAGAGACCTTATTGAAGCTTCCTACGAAATAGGTACCATAGGTTACAACGAAACAGAAGATGTTGATAAATTATTAGATCAGGCCGAACAAAGGATTTTTAGCATTGCCCAGCACTCTCTTTCCCAAAACTTTATTCCCATAAAATCTACCTTGGAAGATGCTTTTAAAAGAATTGACGAGCTTTCAAAAGAAGGAGGAAAGATTAGAGGGTTGGCTACTGGTTTTTCTGACTTAGATAATATTTTAGCCGGCCTCCAAAAATCCGATCTCATTATTTTAGCTTCAAGGCCCTCTCTGGGTAAAAGCAGCTTAGCTTTAGATATTGCAAAAAGTATTGCCACTCGGGAAAAAATACCGGTTGGAATATTCAGTCTTGAAATGTCAAAAGATCAGATTATAGACAGGTTGATTTCCTCTGAAGCTGGAGTAGATCTCTGGAAATTAAGAACCGGGCGGCTTTCAGACAAAGGTGAAGAAAATGATTTCGCCAGAATTCAGGAAGCCTTAGGCACGCTTTCTGAATCTGAAATATATATTGACGATTCTGTCTCAGCCAATGTTTTGCAAATGAGGGCTATGGCAAGAAGATTGCAAGCCAATAAAGGCCTTGGTTTGATTATTGTTGATTATCTGCAGCTAATGGAACCGAGAAATCCAAATGTTGGCGAAGTGCAGCAAATAACAGAAATATCACGTTCCCTAAAAGGGCTGGCCAGAGAGCTCAATATACCGGTTTTAGCCCTTTCTCAATTATCTCGAGCAGTAGAGCAGAGAACTCCCCAGATCCCAAGATTGGCTGATTTAAGGCAATCAGGATCTTTGGAACAAGACAGTGACGTAGTTCTTTTCATCCACCGAGAAGATAGATACCGTCCGGACACCTCAAGAAAAAACATTGCCGATATTATCATTGCCAAACACCGAAATGGACCGGTGGGAAAAGTAGAGCTTTATTTCGACGAACAGCGCGTTTCTTTTAAAAACCTAGAAAAGAAAATCCAAGAATAAGATGTATCCACAAGTCATTGAAAAACTTATTGAACGGTTTTCAAAATTTCCAACAATAGGGCCAAGAACAGCGGCCCGTTTTGTTTTTTATTTAATGAGCCTGTCTCAAAAAGAGGTTGAAGAATTAACAGAATTGATAATGGATTTTAAAAAGAGTATAAAGTTCTGTAATTTTTGTTTTAATCCTTTTGAGGGAAAAGAAGACCTTTGCCATATCTGTAAAAATCCCAAGAATGCCAATAATAATTTGCTTTGTATTGTAGAAAAAGAACAGGATTTAATAGCTATTGAGAAAACAAAGAAATACTCCGGCCTTTATTTTATTCTTGGTGGAACTATATCAAAATTAGAACCGAAAAATCTCAAAAGTTTAAGAATAGAAGAACTTAAAGAAAGAATAAAAAATCCCCAAAAATTTAGGGTTGCTAACGAAAATTTTAAAGAAATTATCCTGGCTTTAAACCCCACCACCGAAGGCGAAGCTACCGCTCTTTATCTGGAAAGAGAGTTAAAATCCTTAAGGCTTAAAATAACCAGGCTTGGCCGGGGACTGCCAACGGGAGGAGAATTAGAATACGCTGATGAGGAAACCCTCTCTTCTGCTTTTGAAGGCAGAAAATAATAACAATACTAAATCTTCATTATTTCTACTTCGGTGAAGGGCTGGCGATGGCCCTTTTTTACTTGGTAGCGAGTTTTTGATTTATAATGGTAAACAGTCACCTTCTTCTTTTTCCCTTGCTTTAATACTTTAGCGACCACCTTGGCGTCTTTAACTTTTGGGTTGCCGATTTCCAGCTTTTTCCCTTTTTCCAAAAGCAAGACATCAGAGAAAATAATCTCTGATCCCTCTTTTTTATTCAGCTTTTCTATTTTTATTTTATCTCCGGGAGAAACAACGTATTGTTTGCCTCCTGTTTTTATTACAGCTATCATATTACTTTAATTTTTTAGTTTCTTTAAACTCTTTTAATCTTTCGACTTTGTCAGAAAACATATTCAAGCGCTTTTCTGAGTTGTCAAAGGAAGAAACAGCGTTTTTTAAATGGGAACCAAGCTTCCGGAAATCATTCATCAGTTTGCCGGCATCTTGCTGAATCCGATCCAGTCTTTTTAAAATTTGCTGGGTCTGCCGGGAAATCTGCGTGTCTTTAAACCAATGCTCTACGGTTCTTAAAGTTAAATAAATGGTGTTTGGAGAGGTAATAACCACTTTCTTTGACATGGCGTAGTCAGCCAAATTGAAATCTTTACCAATATTGTTCACTATCTCATAATAAATCGCTTCAGCCGGAATATACATTAAGGCGAACTCAACTGTGGATTCTGAGGGTATTATATATTTTGTGGCAATCTTATTGATATGACCCTTAATGTCTTCAATGAACCTTTTTTGGAAACCATCCCTTTCCCCGCCCGTACTCTCAATCATCTTAGTAAAGTTCTCTGAAGGAAATTTAGCGTCGATCGGCAGCAATCTTCCGTTGGGCAGTTTTAAAACAGCGTCCACCTGTTCGCCGGAAGAAAACAGATGTTGTCTTTTGTACAGCTCCTCTGGAAAATACTGAGATAAAATGTGCTCTAAAGATGCCTCTCCCCACTGACCTCTTAATTTAGGAGATTTGAATATTTCCTGGAAAGAGGAGACATCTTTTATTCTTTCTTGGACCTGTTTTAAATCCTCTCTAATTTGGGTCGCTTCTTTGGTAAAAGAGGAAATTTGATTGTGCATTTCCTTGGAAGTGCCCAGCTGACTGTCTCTGATTTCTTTCAGCTGATTTATCATTAAATCTGTCAATCGTCTTTCTAAATCCCTTAGAGCTTGTGTCTGGCTTCTATCAATGCTGGATTTCTTAATAAAAAAAACTAAGAAGGCTGCTACTACTCCAATTAAAGATAATACTAAAATCAAGATAATGTCGGTCATTGAACTATCTTATCATTATTTCACCAGTATTTCAACGACGACAAACAAAATATAGATAAAGAGCAAACCGATTGCTTCTTTGGTGGTAATCTTTCTCCCTGTCTTTATGGCAAAAAAGAAGAGAAAAGCCGAGAGTACTAGGAAAATCCGAGCTATAGCAAAAGGTGAAAAATTATCAACTTCAATGGGATGGATGAAAGCAACTATACCTAAAACCAGGGTAGCCGGCACTATAATAGATCCCATTAAGTCTCCGAGAATCATGGCCGTATGTCCTCTTTTAGCTGAAGCTACGGCAAAATAAATCTCGGGTAAAGCATTCCCAAGCCCAATAATTAAAATTCCGATAATGGGCAGTGATAAACCAAAAGATTCAGCAAAGAAAAGAGATGACCTTACTATCCCTTCCGCAGCCACCATAAGCAAAATCAAAGAAAAAATTACTTTACCCAAATCTTTAATAAAGTCCTTAAACCCTTTAATAATCTCTTTGTCTTTTCCGTCATAAACTTGTCTGAACCTGTCTCCTTTTGAAAAAATCCAAAAAACATAAAAAAGGAAAACACCAATAAGGATTAAACCGTCTCCCCTGCCTAATTTCCCGTCAAAAATTAAAAGTAAGGGCAAAACAGCTACCACTGAAGTAAAAATAGTGCTCGTCTGGACCATTTTACTCTCAACCGGAATAGCGGTTCTCGTAATTAAAACAGCTAAAGCAATTGCAAGAGTTAAGTCAACAATATTTCCCCCGACCACGTCCCCAAAAGAAAGCTGGGGAATTCCATTAATTGCTGAATTTATTCCAACAAAGAAATTAGGGGCGGAGCCGGCCATGGCCACAACAAAAAAGGCAACAACAAACTCTTTCCAACCTAAAAACCTGGCTATTTTAGTCAAAGAATGAACTAACAGGGTACCGGAACTAAGAAGTAAAAAAAGAGAACCGATAAAAATTAAAATATAAAGCCAAATCATGTTTCAATTTGATGTTTAGTAATAAAATACCATTTCGCTGCCTCAATAAATATAATATTAACAAATCCGAAGCCAAAAACAATAGCTAAATCAGAAAGTCCCAGAGGAACGGTTTTTAACAGCGTTTGAAACGGCGCCAGATAGATGGCGGAAAATAAAGCTAAAAATCCTATTGCCACGGAAAATACCAAAAACTTGTTGGAAAAAAGATTAATATGCCAAATATTCCTTCTCAAGCTTTTACAAGAAAATATATAGAAAAGGGAGTTAATGCCAAGGGCAACAAAAACCATTGTTCTCACGTATTGAATATCAGAACCATTGTTCAAAAGCCAGAAAAAGATACCCAAGAGAATTAAATCAGTTAAAATACCGATAATAAAAATGATGGTTTTCATCTCTTTCGTTAAAAGCGGGGCTCCTTGTTTTAAGGGGCGTCTTTCCATTACGTCTTTTTCTTCCGGTTCAAAAGATAAAGCTACGCTGGGAAGGCCGTCTTCAACTAAATTTACCCAAAGTATCTGGGCAGCGGTTACAGGCAAGGGCAATCCGAAGATAACGCTTACGCCAATCAAAATGGTCTCTGTAAAACTGTCTGCCAGCAAATAAGTTATAACCTTTTTAATATTATCTACAATTGACCTTCCTTCTGCAACGGCGGTCACGATAATATTAAAGTTATCCGTAAGTAAAACTAAATCAGAAACCTCTTTGGCAACATCAGTTCCAGACCCCAAAGCCACGCCAATATCAGCTTTTTTTAAAGCCGGAGCATCATTTATTCCATCTCCGGTCATGGCCACTACCTCTCCTTTTTCCTGCCAAGTTGTAACTATTCTCATTTTATGGCGAGGATCAACCCGGGCATAAACCTCAATATCTTTCACCTTGTCTTTAAATTCCTCATCTGACATCTGGTCTAATTGAGCTCCCTCAATAACGTTTTCATCATTAACCTCCAATCCGATTTCTCTGGCTACTGCCTTAGCTGTAAGCAAATGATCCCCTGTTACTATAATAAGCTTCATTCCTGCTTTTTTAACCGTAGTAATAGCTTCTTTCGCTTCTTTTCTTAAAGGATCTTTCAATCCAATAAGACCAACGAAAACCAGGTCATTGCAAAGTTCTTCTATTTTTTTATACTTTGGAAACGACTCCCCGTATTCCTTATAAGAAACGCTCACTGCCCTTAAAGCATTATTAGTCAGTCTTTCCAGTTCCGTTTTAAACTTATCCCTAGCTTTATCGTCCAAATCCTTTTGCTCTCCCCCAATTTCTACCTTTTTTGAAAGATCTAATATCTTTTCCGGGGCGCCGTCAACAAATAAGATGAATTTATTGTTCTTCCTGACAAGTTTAGCAAGAAATTTGTTTTCTGAATTAAGAGGAAGTTCGTCAATTATTACGTATTCTTTTTGGAGATCTGGGTTTTTAATATCAACAATAGCTCCGGCTAAAATTAGAGCTTTATCTGTTGCCCTTCCCCGAACCCGCCAGACAGGAGGCAAATCTTCTGGATTTTCCACAAAAGCTTCATTGTTTATTGAAGCTATACTCATTAGTAAAATTTGGTCTTTATTTTTTTTCTCTTGAAAAATATCCTGCCATTCTTTGGAATCTCTAGGGATAACTTCACTCTTTAAGGTAATGGTTTCTGAAACCTTCATTTTGCCTTCAGTAAGAGTTAAGGTCTTGTCGCTGCAAATAATAGAAGTGCTTCCCAGAGTTTCAGCTGCTATTAACTTTCTCACCAAACCTTTTTTTCTTAAAATTTTCTCTATCCCCAAGGTCAAAATCACGGTCATAGCCACAGGCAAGCCTTCGGGAATTGCAGCTACGGCCACAGCAACCGACGTCATAAACATTTCCAAGGGTTCTCCGCCCCTTATTATTCCTCCAAAAAAAATCAAGACAACGATTATGGTAATAATCAATCCCACCATTCTACTGAGATTGGTCAGTTTTTTCTGAAGCGGAGTCTTTTCTTCTTTACCTTCTTTTACCATTTGGGCCACTTTCCCTATTTCCGTCTGCTCTCCGATTACTGTCACCACGGCCTTTCCTTTCCCTGTTTCCACTAGAGTGCCCGTATAAACCATGTTATCGCGATCTGCCATAGGAGTCTTTTCTGACAAAACTTCAATGATTTTCTCTGCCGCCATCCACTCTCCTGTTAAAGCCATTTCATTTATCTTTAAATCAAATGCCTCAATCAATCTAGCGTCAGCTGGGACTTTATTCCCTGAATTTAAAACTATAATATCTCCGGGAACTAAATCCTTGGATTCTATCTCTATCTCGTTTCCTTCTCTAATGACCTGGGCTTTAATCTTAACTATTTTCTTTAATTCGCTCAGAGCTTTTGAAGCCTTGTTTTCTTGAAAAAAGCCGACAATGGAATTTAAAATCACTGCTCCGAAAATAACAATGGAGTCAGTGAATTCCCTTAAAACTAAAGTAATGAACCCGGCAATTAATAAAATATAAATCAGAGGGCTCTTTAATTGGATTAAAAATATTTTAAGCTGAGATAAAGGAGGATCTTCCGGTAATGAGTTTAAACCAAATTCTTTTTGCCTCTTCCTCACCTCTTTTTCCGACAAACCTTTATCTAAATCTGAGTTCAGTAGTTTTATCGCTTCTTTCCAAGAAAAATTGTGCCAAGAAGTTTCTTTAAACATTACTCTATTATACATTGTTAATCCTTTTTTGTTTAATAAAAAATCCCATCAAAAATTGGTTTCTGATGGGTTTTTAATTGACCTTATTGTAATGTTAATGTTGATACAATTTGTACCATGTATTGTTACAAAGAGCTACTAAGCTTTGTACATTTACAGTACAGCATGCTCATATAATTTGTTAAGTAAAAACTACTAAAATACAGGATCTTAGTCAGACCATCTATAATGTACGTCCTGGAATAAAAAAAGAGGAAGAACCTTGCGGTGCTTCCGTTATTTTGTAGAGGTTTTAATTAGAAGGCTTACAATAAATGGAAGATGTAAGTGTATTCCTGTTTCGCCTTGATCAAAGAACAGTTCAAATAAAGGTTGGTCTGACATATCTTTGCATAGATCATTTTTAAGCACAAAGGTATGTGTTCCTAAAGCTCTACATCCAGATCTAAGAATTTTTTTCCATCTTTTATCTTTTTTGATATCTTCTAAATTAAAATGCATATGACCCGCAATATTTGATTCCCATTCTCCTCCTAATATTTTAGATAAAATTTCTTTTGCTTCTTTTATTGTTTTAGCTTCAATTACTATTTTTGGTTCCATCTCTAAAATTCTTTCAGCATATCCCATCAGTATAAAAACTTTTTGATTCAAATTATTTTCTACCTATAAAAAAGTATATATAAATAATTATTTTCTGGGCTTTTTCCAGTTTTTCTATAAAGTTTTCTATTTCTTTTCACCTCTTTTTGTTTAAAAGAACTTTTTTCTTCATTAAACTTAATTTATAGTTTTTTATCTGTTCTTCATTAGAAGTTAAACAAATCCATTGAAACCACTTTACTGAAAAGTTCTGCTCTTTAATCCAGGTCAATCTTCTTATGAGATCTGGAATCCTTAGCACTGATTCAGTACCTAGGTTAGGCATATCAAATACTATCCTGATACCTTGTTTTTCTGCTTCTTTGAGGCCTTCTTGTATAAATCCTGAGTTTATCTTCCTTAAATGGACATGAGGGTCTATTGTTTTTAAACTTTTTTTCAATGAGCTAACCAATAACAATTTACCACTTTTAAAATTAATGTCAAAGGAAATAAAAAAATCCTCAACTAAGTTTTGTTAATTGAGGACAATTCTGGGAATTAGCATCCCTTCTATTTTTTCAATTTGTTTTGGGCTTGTCCAGACGATTGTTTTCAAGAATCTTTCTACTCTAGGATCATTGTTTGGTATAGATAAACTTGTTGCTAAATGGCAACGAAATTCTGATCCACGATCCGGTGATACTCTATTTTTAGGTATAGAGTATTTATCGAGAAAGCTTCTTTTCAATGACAGAAGAAGTAGTGTTATCTTTAGCTCGCTTATGCAAACTATTTTTCTCTGACATCCTCCGCACTCTTTTCTGTTATATGTCCTAATTTGACAATTCTTTTCGATATTTCTTGTCATTTTTCCTGCGTATGTGAACCCTGTGACGAAACGTCCTGCCACCAGCTGGATAGTATTATTAAGATCTTCCAATTTTTACACTTTATAAATTATACTACCAAAATTTCAATTTGTCAACTTAAAAATAATAAAAACAACCCCGAAAAAGGATTGCTGTTTTGTTTGCGGACTCGATGGGATTTGAACCCACGATCTCCTCCGTGACAGGGAGGCGTGTTAACCGGGCTACACCACGAGTCCAAGCGCTATGCCGACGGCGGGATTCGAACCTGCGACCTTGGCCTTATGAAGGCCCTGCTCTAACCACTGAGCTACGCCGGCAGAAGTGTTGCGCCGCCTCGAATTGCACGAGGGTCTCCAGCTTATGAGACTGGCGAGGTACTACTCCTCCACGGCGCTGTAAATATATAATTACTTTAAACTATTTTACCAACAAAATCAAGCTTTAAAAAGAGATGTTTTTAAAGGGCTTCCAAGCTTTTCAAAGCCACCTTGTAAATTTCTAAGATTTTTTTGGCTTCGTCTAAAGAAAGCTTGTAGTCGGGATCGTGAACAATATTATTTCGAGTCTTGTGGGCCTCTAAAAGCTCATCGATGTTAGAAATAGTGGCTGAAGTAATCTTTTCCAGCTTTTCTCCCAGAGTTTGCCCGGCATAACCAATTTTCTTTAAAAGATCGTTTAAAATATTATCTGCCTCAATTACGGCCAGCTTATACTCTGATTCGGAAGCCCCCTCCATTTTCTTTTCAATCTTGGACCAAACTTTAACTAGTCTCTTAACTCCATAGGGTTTGTAAGTAAAGAATTCCACAAAATCCTCATATATTGTAAGTCTTAACCATCTGGTTTTAAGCAAAGTAAAGGTAACGAAGAAAAGGGAGCCCAAGAAAATCCCTATAAATACAATTCTCAATGGAAAAAGTAATTCCTGGGTCTCGCCGGAAAGAAGGTGAAACATCAGCAAATTCATTAAACCCCCGGAAGAATCAATATATGAATTAATATTTAAAATAAATTCTTCAATAGTCATTTTTATTCAAGGATTTCTCCCGCTTTAAAAATATTATTCTCATTAAATGGTTTGCTAATAAGCTGGACGCCAACCGGTAAGTTATTCACCTTACCGGCCGGAAGAGAAAGGGCGGGCAAGCCGGCTAAATTAACTGAAACGGTAAAAATGTCTGAAAGATACATAGTTAAGGGATCTGTAGATTTTTCTCCAAGCTTGAAAGCAATGGTCGGTGAAACTGGAGTTAAAATAACATCTACTTTTTGGAAGGCCTTATTAAAATCCTCTTGAATTAAAGTTCTCACTTTCTGAGCTCTTAGATAATAAGATTCGTAATAACCGGAAGACAAAGTATAAGTCCCCAGCATAATTCGACGCCTTACCTCATCTCCCAATCCCTCTTCTCTTGATTTTAAATAAACATTTAAGAGATCGCCTGGTTTTTTACTTAAATATCCATACCTTATCCCGTCATATCTTGCCATGTTGGCTGAAACTTCAGAAGGCATAATAATATAGTAAGTTGCCAGTCCGTATTCTGTATGAGGCAGGCTGATTTCTTGGATTTTAGCTCCCGCCTTCCTAATCTTTTCAATTTTCGCCTCTACAACCTTTTTCACCTCTTTATTCATCCCCTTGAGAAAATATTCTTTGGGAATACCAATTTTTAATTTTTTTATATTTGGCTTCTTGGATTTAAATTCCAAGCTGGTAGAATCCATCGGGTCCTTCCCGGAAATAGCCTCAAAAACAATTTTGGTATCTTCTATTGTTTTGGTTATGGGCCCGATTTGATCTAGAGAGGAAGCCATGGCAATTAACCCGTATCTGGAAACCGCTCCATAAGTTGGCTTAAAACCGACGACTCCGCAAAAGGAAGCTGGCAGCCTAATAGATCCTCCAGTATCAGCTCCTAAAGCAAAGACAGAGATATTAGCTGATACTGCCGCTGCAGATCCCGAAGAAGATCCTCCGGGCACCCGTTTTAAATCAAGCGGATTTTTCGTGGGACCAAAAGCTGAATTCTCGCCAGAAGACCCCATGGCAAACTCATCTAAATTAGTTTTTCCCAAAATTACGGCTCCTTCTTCTTTAATCTTCTTTACTACCGTAGCGTCATAAGGGGCAATGTAATTTTCAAGGGTTTTAGATCCGGCCGTACACCTGACATCTTTAACTAAAATATTATCTTTTATAGCCATAGGGACTCCGGCCAGCTTCCCTATTTTTTTCCCTTGAGAAATCAGATCATCAACTTTTTTTGCCTGAGAAAGGGCAAGATCTCCGGTAACCGTGATAAAGGAAGAAATCTTTTTGTCTGATTTTTCAATTCGATCTAAAAAAGTCTTGGTTAACTCCAATGCCGAGAATTTCTTTTTAACTAATCCGAGATGAACTTGGCTTATGGTAAGTTCCTCTAATTCCATACTAAAGCACTGCTTTAACTTTTATATATCTCTCACGCCTTTCCGGCGCCATCTCAATTATTCTTTTCACTGTCTTTAAATCTTCTTTTTTAGCCAGATCCTTTCTTGTCACATTCTTTACTAGAATTGAATGGCTGGTTGCTTTGGTTTTTGAAATATCAACTTCTTTTAATTTAACTACATAATCTAAAACAGAAGAAAGCTCTTTTTGGAACTTTTTAATTTCAGATTGGCTTAATCCAAGTCTGGCAAGTTTTGCGATGTGTTCCACTTCTTTTTTTGAAATCATATGATTATCTAGGAGGTTCCAACTCCTCTGTATCAGCTAAAACGTCTCTTAATTCATCTAAATTCTCTAAAACCATTCCAGCTCCCCGAGCTACAGCTGTTAAAGGGTCTTCAATGATTTTAGTTGGAATCTTCGTTTCTTTGGTAACTAAGTCGCTAAACCCCTTAAGAAGACTTCCTCCTCCAACAAGGTATATTCCTTTTACCATGATATCAGCCAGTAATTCAGGAGGAGTTTCTTCAATGGTAGTTTTTATCGTTTGGACCATTTGTCTGACTGATTTTTCTAAAGCTCTTCTGATATCCTGGTCAGAAACCATAATCTCCTCTGGAAAACCAGTAACCAGGTTTCTTCCCCGAAGAGGCATTTCTCTTTTTTCCTTTAAGGGGGAGGCGGAACCAATGCCGATTTTAATTTCTTCGGCCATTCTTTCTCCGATTAAAAGCTTGTATTCTTCTCGAGCAAAATTAACAATATCCTCGTTAAGCTTATCGCCGGCAATCCTTAAAGATTTAGCTAAAACTAATCCGCCCAAAGAGATTACTGCTACCTGGGTCGTTCCTCCGCCAATATCGATAATAAAGTTTCCGCCGGCTTCTTGAACTGGCAAACGGGCGCCAATGGCAGCGGCCATGGGCTGCTCAATCAGATAAACTTCTCTGGCTCCGGCACTCTTGGTTGCGTCCTCAACGGCCTTTTTCTCTACTTCGGTTACTCCGTAAGGTATTCCAATAATGACACGGGGCCTTGGAGAAATAAGGAATCTCTGACGGTGAACCTTTTCAATAAAATACCTGAGCATGTGCTCGGTTACCTCAAAATCAGAAATTACCCCCTTGATCAGAGGCCTGGTGGCGATAATATGGGCCGGAGTCCGACCGACCATTTTTTTTGCTTCGTTTCCAATTGCCAATATTTGGCCGGTTTTTTTATTCACGGCCACTACCGAGGGTTCAAAAATAACAATTCCCTGTCCCCTAACATAAACCAGGGTAGTAGCTGTACCCAAATCAATAGCAATATCTTTGGAAAAATAAGAGAAAGGATTAAACATGATTATTTAGATTTTAAAAATAAAAGCAGTTCTTTCTTTTTAATAAACCTGGCTTCCTTCTCGCTTCTTTTTTTTAGCTCAATACTGTCTTTAGCCAGAGTTTTTTCGCTAACAACCAAGCGTATTGGTATTCCTATTAAGTCAGCTTCAACCAGCTTTTCCCCTGTAGATTTGCCAATCCTATCATCATATAATACTTCCAATCCTTCTTTTTGTAAATTCTCGTATAAGCTCTCAGCCTCTTTTTTCACTTTAGAGTTTTGGCTTTTAGCTAAGATTAAATGAATCTGGTACGGAGCGATTCTTTCTGGCCAGATAATACCCTTTTTGTCGTTATTAACCTCAGCTGCAGCTCCCATAAGGCGGCTTGGGCCCAAACCGTAAGATCCCATAATAATTAACTTCTTTTTACCGTCTTTGTCAATAAAGTAAGCCCCCATGGCTTTGGAATACTTGGTTCCAAGCGGAAAAATATTAGCAACTTCAATTGACTTTCCCTCTTTTAAAATACTTTTGCACTTTTTGCACTTTTGGCCGGCCTTCAGTTTAGTAATTTCCTTATTTTGGGAAAAATCTTTTTTGGGGCAGAAGATTATCGTATCCTCACCATTATCTGCTAAAACCTGAAATTCATGAGTGTATTCTTTGGTAAATCCCGCTCCCGAGGCTTCGGTAATAATGGCGTTTAAACCGAACTTCTTTATTATTTTCAGGTAAGATTTTTTAACAGTCTCATAATATTTCTTAAAGTCTTTTTCGCTGGCATGAAAGCTGTATAAATCCTTCATTCCAAACTCTCTTCCCCGCAATAAACCAGACTTTGCTCGAAGCTCTTTTCTAAACTTAGTCTGAATTTGATACAGATAAAGAGGCAAGTCCTCTGAAGATTGAATAAATTTCCTGGCAATATCGGTAATCATTTCCTCGTGAGTGGAACCAAGACCGACTTCTTTCCCTACTCCCTGGCATTTATACATTATTTCCCCCACCCCTTTTGACCATCTTCCTGTTTTGATCCACAAGTCTTTGGGCTGGAGAACTGACATAAATATTTCCTGCCCGCCGATTTTATTCATTTCTTCCCTTATAGTCTCTTCAATTTTTCTCAAAACTATCAAGCCCAAAGGAAGATAACTCCAGACTCCGGACATTTCTTTGTGAATAAAACCAGCCCTAATCAAAAGCTTGGCATTAAGGCTTTCTTCGTCTTTCGGAGCCTCTCTAAAAGTTTTATAAAAAAGTTGAGATTGGCGCATATTAGAAGATATGAATGACATCTTGAATTGTCACCCAAATCATTAAGGCGATTAATATAAAGAAAAATAAGGCATTAACATTTTGTTCAATTTTTCTATCAAAAGGCTTTCCTCTTAAAGCTTCAATGCCTAAAAAGAGAAGCCTTCCTCCGTCTACTACGGGAATTGGCAAAATATTAAACAGGGCAATATAAATGGATATCAAAGCCAAGAAGAGTAAGAAATAACTGCTTCCCAATTCTGCTACCTGGGTAAACATATCAAAAATCCCTATTGGACCCATTAATCTCGCTCCAGACGGCTTTCCCTGAGTAATATTAGAAAGAGCCAGATACCATCCTTCCATTGCACTAAAGGTAAACTCGGCTGTTCTTAAAAATCCTCTGTAGGGAGCTTGATATAAGGGATAATTCCTCTGGCTTGCTGCATATCCCAAGGCAATTCCTAAAGCTCCTTCCTGGGGAGGCGGAGAAAGACGGGGTCTAGCTAAAATACTTACTCTCTCTTCTCCCCTCTGGACAACCAGGGTAATTTCTTCTCCTCTGTTTTCGTTTATTCTTAATTGAACGTCCTTAATTGTAAATAAAGGATATCCAACGCCGTCAATAATAATTTCCTCCATCACATCTCCAGTTATAAGGCCCGATAGATCAGCCGGGGAGCCGTCTTGGACGGCTATAATGCCAACGCCGGTAGGAATAAAAGAAAGTATTAAAAAAGAGATTATCCAGAAAGTAAGAACCCCTCCAATGAGAATTAAGGCCCTTTGCCAAATTGGCTTGCTGGTAAAGCTTCTAGGGTCTTTAGCGTCTTCTTCTTCGCCATGAATACGAACGAAAGCGCCAAAGGGCAAAAGATTTAAAGAATACAAAGTTTCGCCAATCTTTTTTCCGATAATCCTTGGAGGGTAACCAATACCAAACTCTTCTACCTTAACGCCAAAACGCTTAGCTAAAATAAAATGGCCGAATTCATGAAGAACAAGGAGGCCGATTAAACTAATAAAAGCAATGATGATTACTAAAACCATATATCTACTCTAAAATATCTTTTTTCTTCCTTTCTCCGATCTCGTCAATCTTCTTATTGTATTCATCCATTAACTCTTGGAGCTTGTCTTTAGCTCGGAACTTATCATCTTCTCTTATTTCTCCATCTCTAGATTTCTCTTGAACCTCTTTCCAGACATCTTCCCTCCACCGCCTAATGGTCTTGCGGGTTTCTTCTTGTTTTTCAGACAAAACCCGGAGCAAGTTCTTGCGGAACTCTTCGGTTAAAGAAGGAAAGCTTACCCTGATTACTTCTTTGTCGACTATGGGAGATCCTCCGACAGCTGACTTTAAAATAGCTTTTTCAATCGGCTCAATATATGACTTATCCCAGGGCTGGACAAGAAGTTCTCTGGGGCCCAAAGCGCTTATTGCCACCAATTGTTTTAAAGGAAGCTTTTTACCAAAAAGATCAACTACAATATCTTCCAGCAAAGAAGGGGAAGCCCGGCCTGTTCGAAGCTTCGTTAATTCCCCCTCAAAAAAAGCAATAGCTTTGTCTAATTCTGGCTTAATTTTATCAACAATTTCTTTGTATTCCATATAAATTCTGATTTAAATATAGCAAAATCTAACCCCTCTGTCGAGAAAAGAAAAAACCCGGCTAGATAAATTAAGCCAGGTTTGATTTTATTACAATCACAACTCAAGCATTAGGATTTCCAGAGCTAGTTTTGGATTAACATTAGTGGTGGAAATTAAGAAACTAGTAGATTGGATCAATTTTAAGATTTCTTTTAATTTAGATACTGAATAACTGGGTAACGATTTAACATTGCTATCGCCATGATATGTCGTCTCTTTTATTTTAAGTAATAAAACTCCCCTAAAATACCTCAACCAAATCTCTAGTATTTCTTTTAAATTTTGTGGCTGGCCGGCCATCTTTTTTGCATATTGAAACTTAAAATTCAAGTTAGCTTTAACTAATTTAGAAATTTCCTTAATGGTTTTCTCTTGAAATTCTTTTTTTGAAGGATCTCTTAGAAAATCTATTGCCCGGCCCGGTTTTCCCCAAGAAAGATGCGATATTATTTCCAAATCTTTCTTTGAAGCTTTTTGGCTCTTGAGATATTTTTCAATTTCTGGTTTTGGAACCGGGAAAAACTTAATTTTTTCCACCCGAGAAATAATGGTGGGAAATAACATTTCCGGGTGCTCGGTAACTAAAATCAAAATGGTTTTTCCTTTAGGCTCTTCTAAAATCTTTAAGACCGAATTCTGGGATTGCTTGTTTAACAGATGGGCTCTGTCAATAATAACTGCTTTATACTGAGCTATTTGGGATTTTAAACTTAAAAAGGATCTGAGCTTTCTGATCTGGGAAATTTGAATATCTTTTTCTATGGGTTCAATGAAAAAGAAATCGGGATGAATCCCCTTTTTAAAACTTTGGCAATTTTGACAATCCAGACAGGGTCTAATGGAAAAATCCTTTTTTTCACAGTTAATTAGCTTAATTAATTCTAAGGCAAAAGTTCTCTTTCCGAGCTGAGAAGGTCCTAGAAATAAAAAAGCGTGGGGAATTTTCCCCAATTCAGCTGTCTTCTTTAAAAACTGCCACTGCTTTTTGTGACCAATGATCATTTTTTCGACATTATGCTCTTTTTATAGACTTCCAAGTTGTCTAGAACCACTCCGGTTCCCCTGGCTACACAAAGCAAAGGTTCTTCTGCAACAAAACAAGGAACACCGGTAGATTGGGAAATTAACTCGTCAAGATTTCTCAATAAAGCTCCCCCGCCAGAAAGAACCATGCCCTTGTCCATTATATCAGCTGAAAGCTCCGGCGGAGTATCTCTTAAAACCTGTTTTATTGCCTGGATAATTTCAGTTAAAGATTCGGAAATTGAAGAACTGACTTCGTTAGAAGAAACCTTAATATTCCGCGGAAGACCAAGAATTAAATCTCGGCCCCTAATTTCAAATGAACGAGGCTCTTTCTCTGGTAAAGCAGTGCCAATCTTTATTTTAATTTCTTCGGCCGTCTGATCGCCAACCGCTAAATTGTATTTTTCTTTAATAAAATCAGAAATAGATATATTCATTTTATCTCCTCCCACTCTTAGAGAACTGGAGGTGACAATACCGCCAAGGGAAATAACTGCCACTTCAGTCGTTCCTCCGCCAATATCAACAATCAAGTTCCCGGAACATTCATTAATGGGAATACCGGCCCCAATGGCAGATAAAATGGATTCTTTAGCTACAAAGGCCTCCTTGGCTCCAGCTCCCATAGCCGCCTCAATAACTGCTCTTCTTTCAGTTGAGGTTATGCCACCGGGAACAGCAATCATTAACTCTGGCTTTAAAAACCTTATAAGGGGACTGGAAACCTTGCTGATAAAATACCTTATCATTGCCTGGGTTACCCTAAAATCAGCAATAACTCCGTCTTTAAGAGGCCTGTAGACTCTAATGGTGTCTGGAGTCCGGCCGATCATTTCTTTAGCCTCTTCTCCAACGGCTAAAATCCTGTTTTCATTTAAAGAAACAGCAACTACCGATGGTTCTTGCAAAACTACTCCCTTTCCAGGAACGAAAACCAAAGAATTGCAAGTACCGAGATCAATGCCGATTTTTCTAATAATCATATTGAAAATTTTAAGCTTTTACTCTTTTAATATCTGCTCCTAATTTTTTTAAACGTTCCTCAATTCTCTCATATCCCCTGTCAACCTGGTAAATATTATTAATAGTAGTTTGACCCTTAGCAATAAGGCCGGCAATAATAAGGGCTGCTCCTCCCCTAAGATCATAACTATTCAATTCCCGTCCGTAAAGCTGGGTGGGACCGTTAACGATTGCTCGATGGGGATCGGCAAAATAGATTTCAGCTCCCATTTTATTTAATTCTTCGAGGTATTTCAGCCTTCCTTCGTAAAGAGGATCATGAATTAGGGTGGAACCTGGAGCCTGGGTTGCCAAGACTCCAAAAGCTGACTGAAGATCTGTAGGAAGACCGGGATAAGGAAGACTTTGAATTTTATCCATTTTTAAAGACTTGCGGGGAAAAACCTTTACTGAGTTGTCTTTTAAAATTTCAAAGGGAATTCCAAAATCCTTAAGCTTTTTAAAAAAGAATTCTAAATATTTTACTTCAACGTTTTTCACCAAAACTTTTCCTTTGGTGGCTGCTGCCATAAGGATAAAAGTGCCAGCTTCAATGGGATCTGCCATTAAATAGTGCCTTGCCCCTTTTAGTTTTTTGCTGCCCTCAATTGAAATATTGTGAGTTCCCGCCCCCTTTATTCTTACTCCCATTTTCCTTAAAAATTTAGCCAGTTCTTGAACTTGATAATCAGAGTCAGCAATTTTAATATGCGTTTTGGCTGGTATGGAACTCGCAAAAATCATTATATTTTCTGTCCCTGTTACGCTAAATTCATTAAGAACGACTGTCCGATCTTTTGGTTTCTGGCGTAATTCAAATTCAAAGTTTTTATTTTTAGGTTTAATTTTCACTCCGAACTGGGAAAAAGCATCTAAATGAGTAGTAATGGGCCGAGCGCCAATTATACAGCCTCCTGGTTTGGGCAACTTTACTTTTCCAAATATGCCCAATAAAGGTCCGATCAAAAGAACCGAACCCCGAAATATGCATACGAGGTCTTCTCTGACTTTAGAGGGATCTATGTCCTTAGCTCGAATCTTTAATGTTCTTTCCTCTACCCAAGAAATATCAGCTCCCATTCCTTTTATAATTTCCACCATTCGAAAAACATCTTCAATCAAAGGCAGGTTCTCAATAATACACTCTTTCTTAGTTAAAAGAGAAGCAACTAAAATCGGAAAAGCGGCATTTTTCGCTCCTCTGGCTTCAATTTCTCCTGTTAAACATTTACCTCCTTGAATTACGAATTTCTCTGCCATATTGTCTTATTTATTCTAGATTAAAAAGCGGAAATTAGCAAATAAAAAAACGGTTAAAGATAAACCGCAGGAATAATAAATTACGCCTAAACCGAGCTTAGAATGTAGTGATTTTACTCGTTTCTTTCGCCAAGAATAACTTCAATAGTTTTTTCTTCTCCCTCTTGAAGGATTTTTAAGGCTACTTTATCTCCGGGGTTGTATTTTTGGATAAATTTAGCTAAGGAATTATCCGGGGTAATTTTTTCTCCCCCGAATTCTAAAATAATGTCGTCCCGCTCAATTCCCGATTTTTCAGCAGCTGAATCTGAAAATATGGCTTCAGTAGTATATTCTCCTGCGGCATTGCGTCCTATCCAGGCTCCGTAATCAACCGGAAGATCAAACTCTTCAGCCAGATTTTCCGTTATAAGGACGTAATATACTCCCAAGAAAGGATAAACTATCTTTCCCAGAGTTTTTACCTGCTCAATATCTCTCTTGGCTTTATTTACGGGAATAGCAAAGCCAATACTTTGAGCTCCCAAGACAGTGGCTGTATTTATCCCGATTACTTCTCCTTTAAGGTTCAAAAGAGGCCCTCCTGAGTTCCCTTTGTTAATAGCGGCATCTGTCTGAATAACATCTTCTATTGTTTCCACAAAACCTCCGCCGGAAGCCGTAATCGTCCTCCCCAGACCAGAAATCACCCCTACAGAAACCGTATTCCTGAATTCTCCCAAGGCGTTGCCAATAGCAATGATAGTCTGGCCAATTTGCAATCCGGAGGAATCCCCCAACTTAACTACTGAAAATGGTTTTAGTTGAAATTCTCCGTCACTGTCTACTATCTTTTCTTTTTCAATCTTAAGAATGGCTAAATCCTGAAGCGGATCTTTAGCCAAAACCTTTGCCGGAAATTTACGGCCGTCTGTGGTAAAAATCGTATAATCTGCTTCTTCGTCTAAGACCACGTGCTTGTTGGTCAGAACCATTCCGTCTTCAGAAACCATAAAGCCGGTTCCCCCTCCGATTTCCTGCTTTTCAACGCCTTTTTGGCGATATTGGGGAATTTTAAATTCAAAAGGAGTGGGTCCGAAAAATTCTTCAAGTTCTTTAAAAGGATCTGCGTAATATTCTTCAATAATAGGAACGTCTTTGGTAATAATAATGCTTACTACGGCCGGAGAAAATTCTTTAACCACATTAATAATCGCCTCTTCCTGTGTGGTCTGGGGCTGATACTCAATAATCCTTTCCTTTTCTATTTTAACTAAGGGCTGGGGAAGTTCAATACTAACTCTCCCTAAGTAATCTCGTATTTGGGTATAAAAATAGCTGTCTAAAACTACACCGGCCAGAAAACCAGACAAGGAAGCAATCAAAACAATTAAAACAAGGAACCAAAAAATCCTGTCTTTTAATATATTCTTATTTTTTAGATTTCTTCTTTTTTTCATAATCTTCAATTGCTGCTTTTAAGCCTTGTTGGGCCAAAACACAACAATGTATTTTCTGGGGAGGCATGTTGCCAAGCTTGTCGGCAATATCTTGAAATCCCACCTTAAGAGCTTCTTTAAAAGTTTTTCCTTTAGCCAAATCGCAAATCATATCAGAGGTGGATATTGCAGCTGCGCACCCAAGAGTTCTGAACTTAATGTCTTTGATAACTTCTTTATTCTTTTTCTTTTCAACCTTAATAAAAAGCTCCATAAGATCGCCGCATTTCATATTGCCAACCTTCCCCACTCCGTCAGCATCCTTAATAACCCCGAGATTTCTGGGGTGCATAAAACGTTCGATGACTTTTTTTGAATAATAAGGTCTTTGAACCATAATTTTATCTTATCCCTGATATTTTTCTAAGCCTTTCGACAATGGAAGGCAAAATCTTTAAAACTTTGTTTATTTCTTCTTCAGTAGTATATTTCCCCAAACTTAATCTTAAACTGCCGTGAGCTTCCTCATCTGACATCCCAAGAGCTAAAAGAACATGAGATGGTTCCAGGCTTTTAGCCGAACAAGCAGATCCTGTGGAAGCAGCCACTCCTTTCTGGTCTAAAGCAATAACGATAGCCTCCCCTTCAGCTCCCCTAAAACTAAGGTTAATGTTGTTGGGAAGACGCAAGTCTTTGGATCCATTTAATTTAACATCTGAAATTCTTTTAAAAACTCCTTTAATTAATTTATCCCTTAACTGTCTGATTTTAATATTTTTAATTTTAGTTCTAGGGTTTTGAATTTCAGCAACAGCCGCTCCAAAACCGACAATTCCAGCTACATTTTCAGTCCCTGACCTCAATCCTCCTTCCTGCCCTCCCCCATAAATTAAAGGTTTAACCGGAGTTCCTCTCTTAACGTAAAGGAGGCCCACCCCTTTGGGCCCGTAAATTTTATGGGAACTCAAAGTTAAAAGATCTACGCCCAATTTCTCTACCTTGCAATCTAGGTAATTTGCCGCCTGAACGGCATCGGTATGAAAATAAATTTTATTTTTTCTTTCCTGACTATTAGCTTTTTTAATTATGCTTCCAATCTCTTTAATGGGTTGAATGGTGCCAATTTCATTATTGGCATAGATTATAGAAGCTAAAATCGTGTTGGGCTTTATTGCTTTTTTGAAATCAGAAGCATTAACAATCCCTTCTCTGTCCACCGGCAGATAGGTTACTTCAGCTAATCCTTTTTTTCCTAGGACTTGGCAGAGTTCCCATACTGCATGATGCTCAACGCTTGAAGTGATAATATGGGGATTTTCCTTTTTAATAATTCCCTGAATGGCAAGATTATCGGCTTCGGTAGCCGATCCCGTGAAGATAATTTCTTGGGGTTGACATCCCAGAAAATCAGCTGCTTCTTCTCTGGCCCGGTCAATGCCAGCTCTCGATATTTGTCCCAGCTGGTGAATAGAGGAAGCGTTGCCAAAATCTTTTCTAAGATAAGGCAGCATTGCCGAAAGAACTTTCGGATCAATCGGAGTAGTTGCCGTATAGTCAAAGTAAACTTTTATTGGCATAATCTTATAAAATCTTGGTTTTTAGTAATCTTTTTATTTTCTTAAAATTCTTGTAATTTCCTTTATTTAATTCAATATCGTTATAATGATCAAAGCGATATTCAAAAAATCCATTTTTAAAAATCTCTAATTTTTTCTCGCCTAAACCTATAAGGAGCCAATTTAAAATATAGAGGAAGGCCGGTTTTATCCATTTGTCTTGTTCAAATCGCCTGATAGACCAGCCGATCCTAACCGATCTTAAAATCCCAAATTTTGCCAGCTTGGCTGCTTTTTTAGTATAGATATGGTCTTCGCCTAATTTTACATTTTCATTAAAACCTCCTATTCTATTATGAATACTTTTCTTTATAAGAATCATTGACCCGACGCCCAAAGGAGCTGTCTTTTCAAACATAAGCATTAAATAATTTGTAAGTTCAAATAAATATTCCAGTTGTTTCTTGCTCAAAACTTCACTTTTTCCGAAAGGCATTAGCCGGCAAGAAGCAATGCTTAAATTCTTTTTATTAAATTCTTTTAAAGCATCTCTTAAGAAATTTTTATTGGGCAGGTTTATGTCCGCATCCAGAAACAATAATAAATTCCCTTTGGCAGCTTTAACTCCTTCATTCCTGCCTTTAGCCGGTAAGCCTCCTGAAACAACTTTAGAACCGTAATTTTCGGCAATCTCAATGGTTTTATCTTTTGAACCGGCATCCGAGACAATCACTTCAAAATCCTTAAAACTCTGGTCTTTTAAAGACTTCAAAAGCCCTGGCAAATACTTCTCTTCGTTTAAAGTTGGAATAATAATGCTTAACATGGCTATTTTAACAATTATAATTCATTTTATCAAAATTTCATTTTTAAAACTAGGGAACAATTTTCTTGCCTCATTCCATATTTCAGGCTGATCTTGTTTTTCCTTCATCCAAAACCACCATTCGGCTCCCCATAAATAAAATTCGTCGAGACCGGTTTTTTTGGCAAAATCAATATTTCTTTTAAATTGGTCTAAATTCATGGTTTTTTGCTGCTCATTTAAAGGCGAATCGTAAAGCAGGGTCGGACCCCAGGGTTCTGTCTGAAGCTCCACTACCATCACTTTTTTCTCAAGCATCTTTTCGACAGTCTTGGCTTTTAGCCAATAAAAGAGAGGTGAGAAAGGATATTTTAGATATCTTTCAAATTGAGAAATCCAAACAATCTTATACATCGTAATTCCAACCATATCTCCAATTTTTGCCTCTCTTATCCAGAAAGACCATTCCCCGCTGCCAGAAATAACAACTGGTTTTTCAGGATCAAGCTTTTTAACTAAAGCAATTTCTTTTCCTAAAAGTTCTTCATCTGGCGGCCAAGGACATTCTCCAAACTTCAAAAACGGCTCATTCTCTACCTGCCAGGCCCAAATAGCCGGCGAATCCTTATACCTGTTAACCAAGGTCTCAATGTACTTTAGCAAGCTTTGAGATTTGAGCTCTGCGCTTTGAGCTTTGACCCATTCTGGCTCGTGGCACTCGGGCCAACGAGGAGTTTTTATTCCAATTACCAAAAAAACCTTAACTCCTTTTTCTTCTGCTTTTTTTATCTGCCAATCTAAATCTTCAAAGTCAAGCTTCCCTTCCTTTGGTTCGATTAAATCCCAGTAAGTGATGAGCTTTAAATTTCTGACTGAAAGATCGTCAAGCAAAGCCGAATAGGTATTCTGCCAGTCCAAGCCCAAAGATTCAGCGTGCTTTTGAGAAAAGTTAACCCCCCAGGTTATCTCTTTGGCTTTGGGAGCCAAACCAAAAAGAAAATCGCCGGCAAAAATTATTGATACAGTAATTAAAACTAATAAAAGTTTTTTAAGGTTTTTTTTCACTTTTACTTAAAAAGCTAAAAGAATTAAACCTAATCCAATAATAGATATGGCAATTATCTTTTGGATTATAATTTTAACTGAAATTTCTTCCTTTAAAATTTGAGGGAATTTCCAGGAAAGGAAAACCGTTAAAATAAATAAAAATACGTACTCTATCCCCGATAAGGCATTAATAAAAGCAAGGAATCCAAAAGGAACCAAGGCGATAGCAAAACTCTGAAGACCAATTCCAATAGAACCAAAGGATTTGTTTAAAAGAAAGATAGCTATCGTTTTTTTGTTATCTCCAACCTTTTTCTTCAAACCAATCTTACTTTTAACTTTGCTGATCTCTTGGCGAACCTCTTTAAAAAAGAGGAAAAATAAAGAAGCCAATGCCCAACTAGTGTTTATCCAAATAAAGCCCGACCAAAAGGGCTGGCCAGAATAAACTAACTTTGCCAGGACAAAAAATAAAGAAAAGAAAAAGGCAATGATTGCCGCTGCCCGAAAGCTTTGGAAAGTTACTAGCTTTTTTTTCTCAAGAGTAATTAAGACACTTCCTAAAATTAGAAAAACAAAGGCCAAGACATCCCTTCTTCCTAAAATTTCTTGGCTTAAAAAATAACTTAAAACAAGAGTAAAGACGGGTAAAATTCCTCCAAAAGCCGGAATTACTCGAGAAACTTCAAACTTCCGAAGAGATTCGTAAATAAAAAAAACTGCAATAACAGAAGAGATTCCAGCTCCCAAACTAAAAGCGATCTGCTTGAAACCGGGGTTTATTAAAAATCCCAAAGGAATTAAAAATAGGGTTGAAAAACCCAAAATCCCGGTATAAAATGAGTAAATCTTGGAACTGGGAATCGGCCCCTTTAAAAGATACTGGTCAATAATAGCAACAAAGGCAAAAAGCAAATAAGAGATGGTAACAAATATTATCCAAATCATAATTTCTTTGAGATTATCTTTTCAATTTCCAGGGTTCCATACTTTTCTCCTTCAATGAATCCTCCCATAGCAGCTTTAGCCAACCTTCCACTGTTTAAAAAATCAAAAAGCCATTCTGTCGTATAATTTGGGTTTTCCTGTACTATTCCCGAACCCAGTTTAATAATCCACTTTTTATTAAAATCTTCCTGATAGCCAATGGTGGGAGCTATAATAATAGGCAGCCCTAAGCCAGAATAAAAAGAAAGCTCTGATGGTTTAGTCCAGAGAATATCGGTCTTCCTTAGCTTCAGGTTGAATTCTTTAAAGTAATCCTCAATAGTATCGGTAAAGAGAACTTCAATATTTTTATCTAAGTATTTCTCAAGCCCGAGTTTTTTAATATTCTTTATAAAATATTCTTTTACTTTTTCTTTAATGCCGGCCACCAAGATCACTTTGATTTTCCCGTCTTTAATCTTCTTAGCTAAACTTCTTACTGCTTTTATCCCTATCTCTTTTTGGGCTCCCGCTCCCCCAACGGCAAACATTAAAGTTAAGGGATGGTCTGGGCTTTTGGGCAAATCCCCTAGATATTCTTTCACTAAAACTCTGTATTTTTTGAGATATTTTTTCTTGGGATCAAGATTTAAAATCCTATGCCTTAAATCATCTTTTAAAATATCCGATTGCTTGTTCCCGATATTTTCTAAGGGCAAAGGGTAACCGGTAAGAAATATGTTTTTTTCTTTCACTCCATAAAGCTTCAACCTTTCAACCACCCGGGAATTTGGAGCAAAGTATTGAATTTTACTTTTTTTGGGATCTAAGGAAACCCAGGGTCTTGCAATATCAGCATCACAAATAACGCAGTAAATTTTTCCCGGATACTTAAAGATCTCCGCCATAAAAGCGGGAATAAAAAAGGTAGTTACCAATGGCAAGCGCCTCTCTTTTAGCTTTTTAATTAAATGCCTTCCCCAGCCTTTTTTAATTAAAGAAATTTCGTACTTTAAAGCCAGACTTGGTTTGGATAAATCCCTTTTTGGATAAAAGCTTTGAATTTTTTGAAATTCATTAAAAATTGAAAAAGCGGCTTCGCCGATAAAAGGAATCTTTTTGAACCGGGAAATAAATTCATAGCCCCTTCTATTGTTTTCCCAATCCTTTCGATCTTTTTCCAGAATCCCCTTATAGTTATTGGCATTAATAATTTCTCCTCCAAAAGCCAAATGCTTCAAAGGATAAGCAGTTCTTTGGTGGCCATAGCCCATATTTACATCAACTATCCACGCCTGCCCAAATTTTCCATTCTTCTTTTTCATAAATTCATTATATCATTATGCGCTTTAACTTAAAACTTGGATTAGCTGAGTCTTAGGGGGTGAGAATTTTGAATTCCTGTTTTTGGCTTAAGCGCCAGGCAATATATCCCAAAACCAAAAAAGATATTATCAGCCAAATCCAGTGAACATTCTCTATGGTTAAAGAAGCAAAAGGAAGCCTGCTGAATAAATCAACGATCTTCATTAGGTAAGTTAAAAGCAGCCAGCTTGGAAAAGATAAAATCTGGCCTAAAGAACTCCAAACGATTCCGACTATGCCAAATAAAAATCCCAAGCCGAAAATGTAAGGAAGAAGAGGCAATATTAAAGCGTTAGTAAGAGGGGCAATCAAGGAAATCCGGCCAAAGTTAAAAACTAAAATTGGCAGGGTAAATATTTGAGCTGCCAAGGTCATAGAAATAATGCTCCTCATTCCAAAAAACTTTTCTTCTGGAATTATCTTTAACCCTTTTTTTATAACCGGACCTAAATAAATAATTCCCATAACAGCTAAAAAGGAAAGCTGAAAGCCAACGTCATGCAACAAAAGCAAAGGATTTACAGCCAGCATTAAAGCTGCAGCAAAAACAATAGCCCGGGAAGATTCTTTAAGGCGGCCGGCCATCTGGGCAAAAAGAAAAAGAAAGATAAAAATTCCGGCCCGTACACCGGAAGCTGGCAAACCCACCATAATAATAAATAAAAACAATAGGGCCAGAGTCAAATAAAAGGAGTGCTTGCGCCAAAAACCCAACGAGAGAAAAATCTGCATTAAGGCAAGAGAGAGTATGGTAATGTGCATGCCGGAAATGGCAGTAATATGGCGAACTCCAGCAATATTCAGCTTATCTTTCAGCTCATCTGACATTCTTCTTTTGTCCCCCAAAATCATGGCTCCCAAAATTGAACTTTGAGGCGGAGATAAAGAGCTGTAAATACTTTCCCTTAATTTATCTTTAAATCTTAGAATTCGGGCATAGATTATATTGGTAGAACTTATGTAATTTCCCCTTTCTAAGAGTTCAATTTGGGGCCAATAAAGAACAGAATATATTCCCTCTTTAGCTAAGTAGTCTTTGTAATTAAAGTCTTCAAATTCCAAAGGAGTCATTAATTTACCAATGATTCTTACCTGGTCTCCGTATTGATATTGAGGATAGCGATTTACAGTCACCAAAACCTTTCCTTGTTCGGTCTTAACGGTTAACTTCGTATTATTATTTCGAATATCAGGCTCTCTTACCACTGTCCCAACCAGAGTAACAACCTTTTCATTATCATTATACTTTCTTAATTCGTTGTCTTGAATTCCCCGCTCTACTTGCTGGTGGCGCAAAACCCCCGCTACCAAAAGCAACAAGCAAAAGCCAACTACGACAGATTTTTTACGATTCCAAAATACGCTTATTAAAATTATCCCTAAAATCAAAAATCCCAGTATAAAAAGCTGGGAGACAAAAAATATTGAACTCAAAAAAATTCCTGAAACAAAAGAAATAGCAAGATAGAGAAAGACAGTGGATTTTTTCATAAAAAATAGCTTGTCAATAAAGCTATAAAAACTTAACTTAGTTAAGTTTGGCTATCTAGAAGATTCAAATCCGGTGGCTAAAACAGTTATCTTTACCTCTCCCTTCTTTAGCTTCTTATCTTTACTAGCCCCGAAGATTATTCTGGCATCTTTAACCGTATTCTTGGTAATAACTTTAGCTGCCTCATCTATTTCATAAAGCCCCAAATCGTTTCCTCCAGAAACATTGAATAAAATTCCTTTGGCTCCTTCAATGGAAATATCCAATAAAGGAGAGTTAATGGCCTGCTTAACGGCAGCTTCAATTCTTCTCTCTCCGCCGGCCTGCCCTACCCCGAATATGGCTTGACCCGCTCCCTTCATAATAGATTTAACGTCAGCGAAATCAACGTTGACAATTCCCGGGACGGAAATTAAATCAGAAATTCCCTGAACGGCTTGACGCAAAACCTCGTCGCACTGCCAAAAGGCAGAAACCAGAGTAGCGTCTTGATCAATTAAAGAAAGGATCTTATCGTTGGAAATGGTAAGAAGCGTATCAACGTTGTCTTTTAAATTCTTTAATCCATTTTTAGCCACCCTCATTCGCTGGCTCCCTTCAAAAGAAAAAGGCTTGGTAACCACAGCAATGGTTAAGGCCCCCTGCTCTTTGGCAATCTTTGAAATTACGGGAGCTGACCCGGTACATGTTCCTCCTCCCAGGCCACCGGTAATAAAAACCATATCTGAACCTTTCAAAACCTTTTCTATTTCCTCCCTGCTTTCCTCGGTAGCCAGCCTGCCAATTTCGGGATTCATTCCAGATCCCAATCCCTTAGTTATATTTTTACCAATTCTGATCTTTAAATGAGCCCTGGTCTTTATTAAATCTTGGGCATCGGTATTTACAGCAATCAAATCTACGCCCTGGATTTTACAGGTCATCATTCGGGAAATAGCATTACCGCCCGATCCCCCAACTCCTATAACCTTTATTTTAGTCGGCATATGCTTTTAAGGTTTAAACTTATTAAACATTTTCTCTAACTTGGACTTAATTCTTGGCCAAATAGAAGGAAGTTCTTCGTCTTCAAGATCAACTCCATCTAAAATCAGTCCTGAAACCACGCTAAAGGCCGGATCATCTTCCAGCCCCTTTAATTCTTTGAGAACTCCGATCCGGCAAGGAAGTTCTAATTCATTTTTAGCAAATTCTACAATATTTGGTAATTTAGCTCCGCCGCCGGTTAAAACTACTCCAGCCGGAAAAAGATGATTAGAAGAAACTTTTTTAATCTCTTTATTGATCTCTCTGAAGATTTCTGAAATTCTAGGTTCAACAATCTCGGTTAACTTTTTTGGAGAAAAAATTAAAGGGCTCTCTTGATCGGAAAGCTCTATCCTTATATTCTGGGAACGAGCAGCCGACTTTTTTCTTTTTTTACTCTTAACTATCGGGCATGTTACAAATTCCTTCTTTATCTTTTCTGCTATTTCAATGCTGGTTTTAAGCCCGATGGCAATATCATTGGTAATATTAGAAGAACCTACTGGCAAAACAAAAGCGTGTATTAAGTTGCCCTCTATGAAAGCGGACAAACCTATGGTCCCCGCTCCAATATCTATCAGGTAAACTCCCAGCTCTTTCTCTTGGGGAGTTAAAACAGCTCTAGCTGCAGCCAAAGAAGAAAGAGTTATGTCATCGATTTTCTGAAGACTAGAGTTTAAAACTGCATTGGTTAAATTCTGGATATACGGAGAGAGAGCGCCAAGAGCAAGAATTTCCACTTCCAGTCTCACTCCTTTCATTCCAAGCGGTTCTTTTACCCCGCCTTCTCCATCAACAATAAATTCGCAGGGAAAAACATCTAAAATCTCCTTATTTGATGGAAGAGAAAATGTTTGAGCTGCCTGCATTACCCGCTCAATATCTTCAGAAGATATTTTTTGATCGGCTCGGGAGATAACTATGTTTCCACGAGAAAGCGTAGAGAATATATGGCTTCCATTGATATTGATAAAAACTCTTTCAATATTTTCTCCGCTTTCGTCTTGAAGCTGAGATATGACTTGATTTATTTTCTTTGAAACCTCATCAACATCAATAACCACTCCTTTCCTTACCCCAAAAGATTGCTGAACAGCTTTAGCCACAACTTCTAAAGAATTAGGGTTTTTTACTACAGATAAACCCTTAATAGAAGTGGTCCCGATATCGATAGCAGTAATTATATTATTATTGGCCATACTAAATTATAAATACTTATGACTTTAAAGCTTGGGAAAGATACGATTCTTGTTTTTTCTCCATTTCCCTTGCTTTTGCCCTAGATTTTTCATGGTCGTATCCCAAAAGGTGCAATATCCCGTGAATCAAAATTCGGGCAAGTTCCTCTTGAAAATCAACCTTAAACTTTTTGGAATTCTTTTTAACCTCTCTTAAGCAAATAACTATTTCTCCCAGTCCTTCAAGAAAATCTTTAGATTCTTGAAAAGACAAAACATCTGTTGCCTTATCCTTTTTGCGATACTTCTTATTTAATTCTCTAATCCTGCCAGGACCGATTAAAGCCAAAGAAATCTCTCCACTACTCTTATTTTCTCCTTTCAAAACAATTTTGGCAACCTTTTTTAAAAAATTCTCGTCAATGGAACTCTTAGTCAAGTTATTAATTTCCATTATTATTCCATCTAAATAAATATTAAAGAAAGATCTATACTGGTTAGTATTAATAAATCCATCTTGTCACAACGGCTAAAAAGACTTGAATTATCATTATGGCTAAAATAATTATTGCAAGTTTTTTAATAATAGTGTATTTTTGTCTCTTCGGCTTTTTTGGAGATAAAACTCCTGAACGCATCATTGATTCAAGGTGTAAAAAGAATTCATTAAGAATCTTTTTCTTCTCGCCTTGCCAATCGATAACGTAATGCGAGACGCTTTCTCTGCACTCTGCGGAAATTTGATTACCGTAAACCTCGATTATAAGAACCTTATGGTATGCTCCAGCAAATAGATCAGCCAAAAAAGAAGAACTCGTCCACATTAAAATGCTAGGAATATTGACTACCCATTGTATTTTATCTTCTTTTTGCTCCTTTCTCTTTTCCTCCCATCCCAATGATTTCAAGGCCTCGATGGTTTTCCCAACTACTTCGGTTAGTTCGCTAAATGAAAGGTTAGAAAATTCTTTTTCTTGTTTTGCCATCCTTTATTTATTTTTAGGAATTAATAATTCTTTAACAACTTTACTAACCAATCCTCCGTCCGCTTTTCCTTTTACTTTTGGCATTAATTCTGCCATTACCTTTCCCATGTCTTTGAGGCTCTCAGCTCCGACTTTCTCAATCGCTTCTTTGGTTAATTTTTTAATTTCCTCTTCTGAAATCTGTTCTGGTAAATATTTTTTGAGAATTTCTATTTCTTTTTTTTCTTTATCTGCCAGATCCTTTCTTTTTCCTTTTTCAAACTCAAAAACCGAATCTTTCCTCTTTTTAACTTCAAAAGATATTAATAAAATCAGCTCTTCATCGGTAAGCTGACTTTTTTTAACCAGCTCCTCTTCTTTTAAATTGGGTTCCTCTTTAGAAACTTTATACCTTTTTTCTTTCTCTTTATTTATAATGGCTGCCGATACCATGCGCAAAACCAAAGAACGGAGTTCTTCTTTTCCCCTTACAGCTTCCTTAATATCCTCTTGGATTTCTTCTTTTAAGCTCATTAATATCTTTTATCCGGCTTAGATAGTTTTTTTAACTTTTTGTAATATTCTGCCAATTCTTCTTTTCGCAAGGCCGTTCTTCTTTTAGCTCCACGGCTTTGTGAGTGTTTTCGGAATTGATTCTGCCTTGCCCGCAACAAAATCCCGCTTTGTTGAATAGCTTTTCTAAAGCGGTGGATTAAAGTTTGGGTATTTTCTCTTTCTTTGCGTTTGATTTCTAATGGCATAAAATTAATTTAAATATTTTTATTTTTTCCATCCTCCTAATAAATGTAAATGCAAATGGCCGATGACTTGGCCCCCTCCTTCGCCAACGTTAAATAATAATTTATATCCGCTTTCCGATATCTTTTGGTCTTTGGCTAGTTTTTTAGCTACTAAAAATAATTCTCCTATTAATCCTTTATCTTCTTCTTTCAAATGATCTACGGAAAGAATATGTTTTTTGGGAACAACCAAGACGTGAATGGGAGCTTTTGGGTAAATATCTTTGAAAGCTATAATTTCATCATCTTCGTAAAGGATGTTAGCTGGCTCTTTCTTGTTGGTAATTTGGCAAAAAAGACAGTCGTCCATAGTTTAAAGATTGCTTATTTTTTTAAGGCGCTTCTTTATTTCTCGGACAACTTTCTCAAACTTCACAATCTCTTGTTTGCCGGTCTTCATGTCTCTAATAATAATTATACCCTCAAGAGCTTCCTTTTGGCCAATAATGAGAGTATAGGCTGAGCCAGTTTTATCTGCCTTTCTAAGCTGGGTTCTTAAAGAGTCTTTACCGAAAGATTCAGCTACTTGGATTTTTTCTTTTCTAAAATCCTCGAAAAGCTTTAAACTCTTTCTTTTGGCTAAATCTCCCAATTGGGCCAGGAAAACCTTGGGAGCGGAATGAGAAACGCTTCTTGTTCTGGATTTCATCGCGCTTACTATTCTTTCCACTCCAGCTGCTCCGCCGCAAGCGGGCGTATCTTTCCCACCAAGTAATTTCACTAAAGCATCGTATCTTCCCCCTCCGACTATGGCTCCGATATTTTTGCCTTCGTTGCTGTCTTCGAATATTTCAAATACGGTTTTAGTGTAGTAGTCAAGCCCCCTAACTAAAAGAGGATTTAAGTGATAGGGTATCTCAATCTCGTCCAGGAATTCTAAGACCTTCTTAAAGTGAGTCTTGCATCCTTCGCAGAAATAATCAATCATCTGAGGAGCCTGACTGATTATCCTTTGGCATTTTTCTTCCTTGCAGTCCAAAATCCTTAAAGGATTTTCTCTTAATCTTCTTCGACAATCTAAACAAAGCTGCCCTTCCCGGTATCTAAAATAACTTGATAAAGATTTTTTATAATAAGGGCGGCACTGATTGTCGCCAATACTGTTAATCTCAATAATTAAATTCTTAAACTTTAATTCTTTTAAAATATTGTAAAAAATTTGGATAACCTGGGCGTCAACAGAAGGACTTTCTTCTCCCAGAACCTCAAAGCCAAACTGGTAGAATTGGCGAAACCTGCCGGCCTGGGACCTTTCATATCTGAAAAGAGGGCCAAAATACCATAGTTTTATGGGCTGGGGAAGATTGAACATTCCGTGTTCAATATAGGATCTGACTACTCCAGGAGTAAATTCGGGACGCAAAGCCAAATGATCGCCTCCTTTGGTCCGGAAAGTATACATCTGCTTTTTAACAATATCAGTGGACAATCCTGTCCCTTTTTCAAAAAGCTGAGACTGCTCAACAATAGGGGTATCAATTTTTCCGAATTCATAAAATCCAGCAATATCCTTCACTACTTTATAAATTTTCTGAAAGTAAGACTGACTTTCAGGCAAAATATCATGCATTCCGCTAGGTATTTGAAATTTTGGTTTCTTCATGAAATAATCATTCAATAGCTAGGAACTTCAATCTTGGCCAGGGCAACAAAAGGCCAGGCTCTTAAAAATACTCGACCGATAATATCTTCTTTTGGTAAAGGTCCCCAGCGGCGTGAATCAGAAGAAGCAAACCGGTTGTCTCCCAAAACAAAGTATTCGTTATAGTCCAGAGCTATCAGAATATCGCCGGGCGTCTGCAAAGATGAAAGATAGCTTAATTCATTAAGGATTTGATTCCTCTCTCTGTTATAAATAATAATTGTTCCGTCTTTTATCTCTATTGTTTCTCCCGGCAACCCAACGATTCTTTTGATATAGCGCTGGGAAGGGTCATCTGGATATTTAAAAACTATCACCTCGCCTCTTTTGGGAGATTGGAATCGATAGGAAATTTCGTCAATAATCAAATAATCGCCGTTGCTAAAATTGGGCTCCATTGACTGTCCGCTAACTAAAAACGGCTGGAAAATAAAATACCTAATAGGTACCACTATTAACAAGGCGATGGCGACAACTTTTGCAATTTCCCAAATAAAAAGGAGTGTATCTTTAATCATATTGTTAAATAATTATAGCTGAGATTTTCCATCTCTGCAAGCCCTGTGTTAAAATATACTTAAGATGATATTAATTGTCGGCCTGGGGAATCCAGGAAAAAAATATCAAAAAACGCGCCACAATCTTGGTTTTAAAATTGTGGAAAAATTAGCCAAGAAAAAAGATTTCCCTGATTTTCGCTTTGTTAAAAAATTTAAAGCTGAGACTTCTCAAGGATCACTAAGCAATAAAAAAGTTATTATCGCCAAACCCCAAACCTTTATGAACGATTCTGGTCAAGCAGTAAAAAAATTGATAAAATTCATGAAGCTGAAAGTCAGGGATTTACTTGTTGTCCATGACGATATTGATCTTCCTTTGGGAAAAATTAAAATTTCTAAAAGCCGGGGATCGGCTGGACACAAAGGAGTTCAGTCCATTATTAATAACCTGAAAACAAAAGATTTTATCAGGTTCAGGATTGGAATTAAGCCGAAAAATGATAAAAAAGAATCCAGAAATACGGCAGAGAGGTTTGTTCTCCAAAAATTTAATAAAAAGGAGGAGGAAATCATAAAAGAAAGCATAAGAATAAGCAATGAAGCAATTGAGATGGCAGTCAACCAAGGGATTGAAAAAGCAATGGGAGAATATAATCAAAAATAGGAAAACAAAAAGGCTTACTATTATTAAGCAGGCCTTATGATTCCCGTTTATTGATTTCTTTTCTTTTCTCTGATTTTCACGTATACTCTTTTATTGAATGAATTTATCAAGAAAATCCATTAACAAGGTGTTAATTGTCAGCATTACCCCCTATTTTCTAGAAAAGGGGAATATTTGGTTTGAGAAAAATTTAAGAAGAATTTTAAAAGCAAAAAGAACCCAAACTTTCTTTGAAGACAATACTATATATTTAGAAAAAAAAGAAGACCTTCATTTTTCTAAATTTTTGAGAAAGTTAGATGAAATGGGTTATGAAAAAGTCCAAACGACAACAGAACCTGGCGAATTTTCTAAAAGGGGGGGAATAATTGAGATTTTCCCGATAAACTTAAATTATGCCGTTCAAATTGAATTTTACGGCAACCTTATTGAAAACATTGAAAAACTGCCGATTGAACTGAAAAATGAGAAGGAAGCAAAAGAAAAATTAACGAGAAAGCTTAAGCGCCAGAAGATCTTTTCTCAATTGGGCCGTTTAAAATCAGGGGACTATCTTGTCCATTTAGACCATGGAATCGGAATCTATGACAAGAAAATAAAAATTGCCAAGAAAGACTATTATCTTTTAAACTACGCTGCCGGCGACAAACTCTATGTTCCTTTGGGCTTAGAAAGAAAATTAACCAGGTATTTTGGGCTTTTAGATCCGAAGGTTTCCAGGCTGGGAAGCCATATTTGGGAAAAAACTAAAAAGAAAATCAAGGAAGAGGTTGAAAAAATGGCAAAAGAACTCCTGGAACTCTATGCCAAAAGAGAAGTAGCCACCCGCCCTCCTTATCTTGTCTCAGACGAAATACAGAAAAACTTTGATAGCGATTTCTTGTTTGAAGAAACTCCGGACCAAATTGAAGCCATTGAAGATATTTACCGGGACCTGGAGAAAAAACGACCCATGGACAGAATCGTTTGCGGGGACGTGGGATTCGGGAAAACCGAGGTAGCCTTAAGAGCAGCTTTTAAAGTAATACGGTCTGGAAAACAAGTGGCTATAATCTGCCCTACTACTATTCTCGCTAACCAGCATTTCCAAAACTTTAAAGCAAGATTAAAGAAATTCCCCGTGAATTTAGCTTTACTTTCCAGGCTCCAATCTAAAAAAGAGCAGGAAAAAACAATTAATAACTTAAAGGAGGGCAAAATTGACCTGCTCGTGGGAACCCACAGGGTCTTCTCAAAAGACGTTGAATTTAAAGAGCTTGGTCTTTTGATTATTGATGACGAGCAAAAATTCGGAGTCCGCCAAAAAGAAAAATTAAAGAAAGCCAGAGCGTCTTTAGACGTCTTAAGCTTATCAGCCACGCCAATACCGAGAACTTTATATATGGCCCTCTCGTCTTTAAAAGGCATAAGCTTGATTCAGACTCCCCCGCTCCAGCGTTTGCCGATTAAAACCTTTATCCTTCCCTGGTCAGAAAAAAGCATTAAAAAAGCAATTAAAAAAGAAACTTCTCGGAAAGGCCAGGTCTATTATCTTCACAACAGAGTGGAAAATATTGAAGCCATTAAAAGATTTTTGGAAAGCTTAGTGCCTAAAGCCAAAATTGGCATTGCTCACGGAAGATTAAAAGAAAAAAAACTAGTAGAGGTAATGGAAGATTTTCAGAATAAAGATATTGACGTCCTTTTAGCAACCACTATTATTGAAAGCGGACTTGATCTGCCCAATGTCAACACTCTTATTGTGGCTGATGCCTCAAAGCTCGGCCTCTCCCAGGCCTATCAGATCCGGGGACGCATCGGCAGATCCAATATTCAGGCTTTTGCTTATTTCTTTTCGAGCAAGAATCTGCCGGAAAAAGCAAAATTGAGAATGAAAGCCTTAAAAGAATCTGAAGCCCTGGGATCTGGATATAGAATCGCCCTAAAGGATTTGGAAATTAGAGGAACCGGAAACATTTTAGGAAAAGAGCAGTCAGGGAATATAAATCAGGTTGGTTTGAACCTTTACTGCCAAATACTCTCTGAAGCTATTGAGAAATTAAACAAAGATGCTAAAGTTAAGCAATGAATTTAGTTATTGTTGAAAGTCCAACTAAATCAAGAACCATTGGAAAATTCTTAGGACCTGATTTCAAGGTCTTATCTTCTTATGGCCATGTTCGCGATCTTCCCAAAGATGAATTGGGCGTGGATGTGGAGAAAGACTTTAAGCCAAAATATATTATTATCCCCAAAGCCAAGAAAACAATTCAATCGTTAAAGAAAGAAGTTAAAGAAGCCAAGACAGTAATTTTAGCGACAGATGAGGACCGGGAAGGAGAAGCAATAGCTTTTCATCTTACCAATGCTTTAGAATTAGAAAAACCCCAAAGAATCGTTTTTCATGAAATTACCAAATCAGCCATTGCTAAAGCTCTGGAAAACCCGAGAGAAATTAATATAAATTTGGTTGATGCCCAGCAAACAAGAAGAATATTAGACAGAATTGTCGGCTACAAGCTTTCTCCTTTTTTATGGAAGAAAGTAGCTCGGAGGCTGTCTGCCGGCCGAGTCCAATCGGTAGCCGTCCGTCTGGTTGCAGAACGTGAGAAAGAAATCAAAGATTTTGTGCCAAAAGAATACTGGAGCATTACAGCTTTCCTCCGCCAAGAAAAAGGAGGAGAATTTGAAGCAAGATTAACAAAAGAAAATGGGAAGGTTATTCTTAAATTAGGAATTAATAATCAAAAAGAGGCAGACAAAATCATCAAAAACCTTGAAAAGGCAGAATATAAGATTGTAAACGTTGAAAAGAAAGAAATAAAGAGAAATCCTCTGCCTCCTTTTATGACCAGCACCTTGCAACAGGAAGCCTGGAAAAAATTACGATTTCCAGCAAGGTTTACAATGAGCGTAGCTCAAAACCTCTACGAAAGAGGACTTATTACCTATCATCGAACGGATTCTTTAAACATTGCCAACCAGGCTCTTTTAGATGCCAAGAAATTTATCAGCGATAATTACGGAGCAAAGCACTGGGCAGGATTTTTAAGAAAGTACAAAGCCAAAGGCAGGGCCCAGGAAGCTCACGAAGCTATTAGGCCCGCTTATTCTGAAAGCGCTCCAGATACGTTAAAATCCAAAGTTAAGCTCGATGACAACCAATACCGCCTCTATGACCTCATCTGGAGGAGATTTATTGCCTCTCAAATGGCTCAAGCCGTTTTTGATTCAACAATAATTGATATTGAAGCTAAACAATATACTTTTAGAGCAAACGGGCAAATTATGAAATTTGACGGTTTTTTAAAAATCTATCCTTTAAAATATGAAGAAACCCAATTGCCAAATCTTAAAACAGATGAGATTCTAAAACTTCAAAAATTAACTCCCCTTCAGCACTTTACCCAGCCCTCGCCCAGATTCACCGAAGCAACGCTGATTAAGGCCTTGGAAGAAAATGGAATTGGCCGACCCTCTACTTATGCCACAATAATCTCTACTATCCAGCTCAGAAACTATATTGAAAAAAACGAAGAAAAGCGTTTTAAGCCGACCGAAATCGGCCAAGTGGTCAACGATCTTTTGGTTAAGCACTTTCCGAAGATTGTCGATATTAAGTTCACAGCTGAAATGGAGGAAGACTTGGATAAGATTGCCGAAGGACAAAAGAAATGGATTCCGATTATCAGAGAATTCTACGATCCCTTTGCTAAAAACCTGGAAAGAAAATACGAAGAAGTCTCCAAAAAAGATATAACGGAAAAGGAAACCAAAAAAACCTGTCCCAAATGCAAGGCTCCGCTTTTAATGAGGTTGGGAAAATTCGGCAGATTCTATGCATGTTCTAAATTCCCAAAATGCAAATACACCGAATCGCTTCCAGAAAATATTTTAGGGATCAAATGCCCAAAATGCAAAAAAGGGCAAATCGTAGAAAAAAGAACCAGAAAGAATAAGCTATTTTACGGCTGCAACCAGTATCCTGACTGCGACCGGGCTCTATGGGACAAGCCAACCGGAAAAACCTGTCCTAAATGCAAAGCTTTATTGGTAGAAAAGAGAAAAGGATTGCAATGCTCAAATAAAGAATGCGACTATAAAGAATAAAAGAAAGCACTAGCATAAAAGCGGGTGCTTTTTATGATCTTTTCGTATTTTCAAAGCTATACCTCTTTACTTTTAGTAAAAAATATTATATTGTATTACTATGTTTATGTCAAGAACAAACACCTTAAGCCAGCAGATCATAAAGAACAGTTCAGACCCCGACTTAATTAAAAGGGTTTTTGAATTTGCCAATAAAGGACATAAAGGCCAAAAGAGAATTTCTGGCGAATGCTACATCCTCCATCCTCTAAGAGTAGCTTTAACTCTAGAGGAAATGAAGCTGGATCCAAAGACAGTCTCGGCCGCCCTTCTCCACGATATTGTAGATGATACTGATTTTTCCCTGGAAGATGTTGAAAAAGAATTCGGAAAAGAGATTACTTTTTTAGTTAATGGGGTGAGTAAGTTAGGAAAACTTCGCTATCCAAAAACTGAGCTCGAAATTCCTTCAATTAAAGAAAGGGCTAAATGGCCCGTTGATTTGAGAGCGGAAAACCTGAGAAAAATGTTTTTTGCTATGGCCGAAGATATAAGAGTGGTATTGATAAAATTGGCTGACAGATTAGACAATATGAGAACTCTTAACTATCTTCCAAAACCCAAACAACAAAGGATTGCCTTGGAAACCTTGGAAATATTCGCTCCATTAGCCAATAGATTGGGTATGGCGGAAATTAAAGGAAAGTTAGAAGATTTAGCTTTTCCTTATCTTTACCCAAAAGAATACAAATGGCTTCAAGAACAAGTTAAAGAAAAATACGAAGAAAGAAAAAAATATCTAAATAAAGTAAAGCCTGTTTTGATTAAAATTTTAGCCGAAGAAGGAATAAAACCCATTACAATTGACTTTAGGGCTAAGTACCAATGGAGCTTATATCAAAAGCTTTTGCGCCATGACATGGATTTGGAAAAAATCTATGACTTGGTTGCTTTAAGGGTAATCTTTAAGGATATTGAAACCTGTTATCGGGCCTTGGGAATAATGCATAAATCTTGGAAGCCTCTTCATGGCAGAATAAAAGATTATATCTCTTTGCCAAAGCCTACAGGCTATCAGAGCCTTCATACAACCTGCTTTTGCCTTGAAGGAAAAATAACCGAGATTCAGATAAGGACACCGGAGATGCACGAAGAGGCAGAACACGGAATTGCAAGCCATTGGGCAAAAAAAGAAGGTCTCGACTTTAAGACCCAAAGAAGGAAATTCGCCTGGGTAAGCCAGTTAAGAGATTGGCAAAAAGGAATTTCCAATTCAAAAGAATTCTTAGAAGGGCTGAAAATTGATTTTTTTAAAGATCGGATTTTCGTTTTTACGCCAAAAGGAGACGTTATTGACCTTCCTGATGGAGCCACTCCCGTAGACTTTGCTTATGCTGTTCATACTGATATTGGCAACAGGTGTGCGGGAGCTAAGATTAATGGAAAAATGACCTCTCTTTCCCAATCCCTAAAGAATGGAGACTTGGTTGAAATTATCACAGCCAAGAACAAAATGCCATCCCGAGACTGGCTGGAGTTTGTAAAAACAAGTATGGCACGTTCTCGAGTTAGAGAGTGGCTCAAAAAAGAGTCTCGACCGGCAAACTTCAGTCGAGGAATGGAATTATTGAATCGAGAACTCCAACAAATTCAAGGCACTTCCCTTGATAATGTCTCCAAATCAAAAAAAGAGAAACTTCTAAAAGTCTTTCCTTATAAAGATATAAGAAGTTTGGTAATAGCAGTGGGAGAAGGTGAAATTAGGCCCAGAGAAATCCTCAAGATTTTACTTAAAGAAGAAGAAATTCTTTTCTCTAGAACTAAAAAGCCTAAAGCCCAAGTTAAGTTAGACAAAAAGCTGGCAGGAGTTGCTTTGGCTGGAAAAACTGGAATTTTAATAAATTTAGGTAAATGCTGTCTTCCCAAAATCAATGATAAAATCCAAGCTTATATTACCCTAAATCAAGGGGCTACCGTCCATCGAAGCGATTGTGATAACTTAAAAAGAGCTAAGAAAAAGTGGCCGAGAAAAGTCATTGAAGCCTCTTGGTTGAAAGAAAAAGAAGCACCTTACCAGATAAATCTTGAAATAACAGCTAAAGACCGGGTTGGCCTCTTAAAAGATGTTTCTTTTACTATCAGTACAATGAAGGTTAATATTCTTGAGTTCCATGCTGAATTCCTGCCATCGGGAAAATCCGTACTCATTGCAATAGAGGTTGAGATTTCCGGTTTAGAGGAATTGAAAAAACTCTTCAGCCAAATAAAAGAAATCAAAGGGGTATTGGAAGTTAAGAAAATTTCTTAACCTAGTTTTATATTTTTGACCATTAAGTAAAAAATTGATAAAATTGAAATCGAGCCGCGGTGGTGGAACTGGTATACACGTGGGTCTCAAAAACCCATGGACTTTGGTCCTTGAGGGTTCGACTCCCTCCCGCGGCACAAAAAAAGCGGCTGGCTGGCCGTTTTTGTTTAGAACTAAACTTAGTTTAGTTTTGCTTGGTCTGTTTCTCTTCCTTTCTGATAAAAGCTCTGCCTCCCTGCCACTGGCCTTTGTAAAGATTGGTTTTTCCATCAACTCGAAAAAAAATCATATTAGCAATTCTCGCTCCCATTTCTATCTCAAAATTATTGCCAGCCAGATTAATTAAGTGAAATCTAAAGCTTCCTTTGTATCCCGGATCAACCCGAAAGCCAAGAACTAAAATTCCGTTAGCAAAAAATGTGCCGCGGGGTATAAAAACTCCAAAGAGGTTCTTTGGGGTATTTATTTTTTCTATTGTCTTTGCAATATAGAATTTTCCCGGATTTAATTTTATCTTCTTGCTTTTCCCTTTTCTGAATTTAGCAACGAGCTTGTACTCTGGAGTTTTTCTGGTATTTTTATAAATAAAACCTTTTCCCTTTTTTATTTCGTAAATCTCACCTATTCTCAAATCTATGCCGCATCCTTCTATATTAATTTCTTTATCATCTAAACCCTCTATGAGGTTTTGTCTTTTTATTAACTCTAATAACTTATCTGTGCCCAAAATCATAATCCTTACTCTAAAAACTGATATTTATTGACTAATTTTGTCTTAGACCACCATTCTCCAAGACCAAGAAAAGAACCGGGTTTTACCACTATGAAACCTATTATGATGATGGCGTAAATTACATGCTCATCCAAGAAAGGGTTGTGCTCTGGAGGTAAAAAGCCAGCCGTGTATATAAAAAACATTAACAATAGGCCTAAATACCCTCCCAGCCTTACTAAAATGCCCAAAGTGAGAGTAACTCCGACAAACAAAAGCCCCAGCATAAACAGCCAATCAACTAAAACATTGCCAGCAAGGCTTTGATATAAAAAAGCAAAAGGTCCCTGGGTAGCAAACTTTAAAAAGCCAAAGGTTGGAGAAGCTCCCGCCAACCAGGCATTATCGGGAGATGTAGCAAAACCTAACCCAAATAATTTATCAAAAAAAGCCCATAAAAAAAGCCAGCCCATTGCCAGCCTTAATAAACCCCAGATATATTGTTCTTTATTGTATTTCATAATATTTTTAATATTCGCGTTTAATTTTTATGCCGTTCTTTTCTTCAGCTAATTGATAAACCCATTCTAAAGGATTTGATTTCATTATTTTCTCGGCTAATTTCTTGGCAGATTTGGTCTTTGGGACATATACTTTATGATTCTGCCATATTTTTCTATTTTTCTTATCTTTATAAAAATACTCTTGCTCAAGAATCATCTGATCTAAAACGTCAGCATCTTTAGCAATAATGGCTTCCTTACTTTTACGTTCTTCGTATTCTTCAAGGATTTTTAACATCTCTCTGGCAATAGGCAGTCCAACCATCTGATCTTCTCTTGCTTCTTTTTCATGTAAATCAATATATATCTTGTTAATATAATTTGCGTCACCAGTCCTGGCTTCAACAATATCGTGGAATAAGCACATTTTTAAAACTTTATTTATATCGCACTTTTCGCTTTCAGCTAAAATCATACCAATAACGGCAACCCGAAAACTATGGTCAGAAATATTATCGCTGACTTCTTGAATTACCTGACGATGAGACCTTGTTAGCCGTCTTAAGCTGGCAATCTCAAATAGAAAATTAACGATTTTATCTGTATTTATATTAGCCATAAAAACTATAACTCCTCTTCGGAAATAACCTTAATTCCGTTTCTTTTTAATAGGGCGGTTGTAATACCGTCTCCCTTGATTATTTTACCAGAAAAACTTCCGTCATAAATTTTTTCACATCCGCAAGAAGGACTCTTTTGTTTAAAAATTGCCTCTTTAATGCCAAACAATTTTGCTAACTTTAACACCTCTTTTGCCCCTTTTATAAAATTTTCAGTAACATCATTTCCTGATTTTGTAAAAACCTTTGTTCCCTTACATTCTGCGGGTTCTCGAGGTATCGGTAAACCACCTAATTGCTCCGGGCAAACCGGAATTAGAGTTTCCTTTTTGGATAAAGCGATAACCTTCCTATCTAGCTTGTCTTTGCCGTCATATCGAGATTTTATTCCCAATAGACAAGCGCTACAAAGCTTCATAAAGGTATTATTTATATTATTATAATATAAAGACAGGGATAAAGCTAAAGCTTAAGCCATTTAAAATAGTCTGTCTGAAAATAAGCTTTTAATACCAAAGTTCCAACTAAAACTCCGACAACAGCCCCGGCCACTATGTCCAAAGGCCAATGGATGCCCACAAAAACCCTGGAAATTGAGATCAAAAAACTGGCTAAAAAGAATAAAAGGCCGGCTTTTTTATTATAAAAATAAACAATGGTGCTCAAAGCAAAGAAAAAGGCAGCGTGGCCTGAAGGAAAAGACTGTTGGTCCACTTTATCTATTAATAAATTAACGTGGTTTTCAATAAATGGCCTTCCTCTGGGAAAAAAGAAGCGAATTAATTCAACCACCCCAAACCTGGCTAAAATACCTGAAAGCATTCCTAAAACAACCATCCTTAAATATTTTCTTTTATTGATTAATAACAATGAAAAGACGGCAGCTCCTAAGATATAGCTAAAATATTTAGCTAAAAAAATAGCAGTAGAATCCAACCAAAAATATTGTCCGGCCAGACCATTAATTTGTTGAAAAAGGTAAAAATCTAAATTCATTTTATTTCTTATCGGGTTTAGTTTGATCTCCTAAAAACATAAGGCCTAAAGATAATACGGCAGCAACCAAAAAGAAAGAGTTAATTTTTGGAAAAACTAAAAATACTCCGGCCAATAAAAATAAGAAAAACATTCGGGAAATATTATGAATTATCTCTCGATAAATTATAAATTCATCTGCTTCCTCTTTTTTTGCCGCAGCAATATCATAAAATGTAGAACTAAAGGGAATACCGGCTAAAGTCCGGGAAATCCTGTAAAGAGCATGAGTTAAAAAAGCGTCAAAAGGAGTTAAAACAAAATACTTCATTACCCAGGATATTGAAGTTAAAACAGATCCCGTCTTTAAAAGTCTCGATCGGAAAGCGCTGTCTGCAATCTTTCCGGCATAGAAAGAAAAAATTGCTGTTATCGCCAAAGAAAAAGAAATAATTCCACCAATTGTCCCGTATCCAATGGCCATGACAAACATAAACAACGGCCAAAGATAAGCATTTATTGATAACTCCAAACTATTGGAAATCAAGGCTAAATCGTTTCTGAAGTTTATTTTTTTAAACATTCTTCCCCAGGCCTTGTGATAGGAATCTGTATAAAGTTCCTGATGGTCTTTGGAAAGAAAAAGAGGAATAGCTGATATTAAAAGGATTATTAAAACTATAGTAAACAAAACCGAATAACCAAAAACCGCTAAGACCGCACCCCCGATGATAGGGCTGAAGATGGTAGGGATTAAAACAGCAATATTTAATTTTCCAACCTGGAGACCTCGATGATCTTTCTTTGAAAAACGGGCAAAATCAATATGAAAAGCCGGCCAAAATAAAGTAAACCCAATACTTTTTAGTAAAATAGCTAAAGGAACAAAGAAAATGGAAATATTTATAAAAAACAAACTGAGATAATATCCAAAAATGAAAAAGTTAGAAAAAAGCATGGCATGCCTTAAACCAATCTTAGATATTAATTTTCCACCAAAAACTACCAACAAGGCAAAAAGCCCGTGAATGGATCCAATAAATAAAAGGGTTAGAGGAATAGATCTTCCGAAATAAAGATAAATATAAATGGGTTCAAAAATCAAAACCATTCCCAAACCCAAGTAGCGAATAGCAATACTAGTGAAAAACTGGGTTGCTTCTCTTTTTAGGTAATAATGAATAAAGTTAATTGGTGAAAAATGAAATGGCATATATTATTTCATTTTATCTTAAATTAAGAAATTTAAAAAGGGCGATTAGTTGACTCTTTATAATAAAAAAGGGTCTATGAAGACCCTTAGGCATTTAATTGTACTTGGAGAATTACCACTCTTTTCTCCATAGTTTTTTTAATTTCTTCTAATGTTTGTATATTGTGAGTAAGGTCTGAGTATTCAGTTAAGCTCATTCGATGAGTTGGGTCAGCAGAACACTGCCGGTAGCTGGTATCTGTATGTATTTCTAGTTTCATATCTCCTCCGCAAACAGGACATTTATCTGTATTTTCCAACTTCTTTCTTCCTCCTCTATCTTAGTTATTACTCTAAACTTGTCAATATCTGGCAGCCGGTTTTGGTCACAGCTATTGTATGCTCAAAGTGGGCAGATAAAGAACCGTCTGCTGTCTCAAGACCATAACCATCAGCGCTTTTCTTTATATTATAATCTCCGATCGCTACCATGGGCTCCAAACAAAAAACCATGCCTTCTTTGATTTCTTCCCCTTTGTGACGCTTCCCGAAATTTAAAATCTGGGGGTCTTCGTGAAGCTCTCTGCCAATTCCATGGCCGCAAAGACCTTGAATTACCTTAAACCCTTGAGATTCTATTGCTCTCTGAATGGTATTTCCAATATCACCCAAAGTATTGCCAGGCCTTGTCTTTTTTATCCCTCTTTTGAGAGCTTTTTTTGTTACCCGGATCAACCTTACACTCTCTGGACTCACTTTTCCCACGGCTAAGGTTAATGCCATATCAGTATGGAATTTCTTGTATAAAATTCCCAAATCAAGAGAAATAATATCTCCATCTTTTAGTTGACTCTCAGAAGGAAGAGCGTGAACAACCCCTTCATTAATTGAAGTGCACAAACAAGCCGGATAACCTTTATAACCCTTAAAAGAACATTTAGCTCCAGACCTTAAAACAAGGCCTTCAGCGACCTTGTCTAATTCTTTGGTGGTCACTCCCGGCTTTACCATCTTTTCTAATTTTTGCATAACTTCAGCCAGAATCTTACCACCTTCTTTTATTGTCTCTATTTCTTTTTTTGATTTTATACTGATCATTTTATGGCTTTCAAAATGTCTTTGAAAACATCGGCCACTGACTGCTCCCCATTGACCTCTTTTACGTCAAAGCTTTCTTTTTTTAAATAATCAACCAAGGGCAGGGTTCGATTCTCATACTCTTTTAATCTCACCGTTATGGTTTCTGGGTCGTCTAGGCCCTCTCTTCTCACCAACTTTGATCCGTCCAGCGGGCAAATGGTTAAATTTTTTGTTTCTTTAATATAAAGGATGGGGTGGCGCATTAACTGGCATAATCGGCGGTGAGAATTTCTAAATATTGATTGTTCTGCTGAAAGATTAATTAAAACCACCTTAATATTTTTAAGGCCGTACTCTTTTTTTAGAACCGGAGCCTCATTTTCTGCTTCATATAAAGTTCTTGGAGAACCTGCCATAATAATCCCTTTCCCTTCCTTTGATAACTCTCTTATCTTCTCATTCAGCCAAAAGGTTACCACTTCCGGAGTATTAAGCTTTCCGCTTTTCCATCGATTCCTCTCTTCAACCATAAAATACTTTTTGCCACCTACCTCTTCATAGTCCCCCTCCTTTGCCTCCATAATATTAGCTTCAATAATTTTACTTGTTTCAAGATAATATAAACTAATCTTATCAGCTAAAAGCTCGGCCTGCGTTCCTTTGCCAGCACCCGGAGGACCAATAAGAATAATAATTTGCTTTTGATTAAAAGGTTTCATATTCTCTCATTTGGAGCTGAGCTTTAATCTGCCTCATGGTTTCCAAAACTACGCTAACGATAATTAATAAAGCCGTTCCTCCTATTAAGAACTGGAAAACCATTACTCCGGTTATCCCTCCAACAATAGAAGGCAAAACAGCAACCGTTCCTAAGGAGAAAGCGCCAACCAATAAGATGCGGTTAAGAACATAAGATAAAAAATTGGCTGTCGGCGTTCCCGGCCTGATCCCCGGAACAAACCCGCCCATTTTTTGCAAATTAGAAGAAATGGTTTTAGGGTCAAAAGTGACAGCAGTGTAAAAGAAAGTGAAAAGAACCACTAAGATAAAGTAGAAAATTCCGTTAACCCAGGGGTTTTGGAGAAAGTTAGCTAAACCTTGGGCAAAATTACCAATAGGGCCCCCGACGCCGGCCAAAAAAGAAGCCATCATTCCCGGAAAAAGCAAAACAGATAAGGCAAAAATTATAGGGATTACTCCTGCTGGATTAATATTTAAAGGCAGATAAGTGGAAACTCCGCCGTACATTTTCATCCCCTTAACCCTTTTGGCATAGGAAACCGGTATATTCCGCCTCGCCTCGTTAATCATCACTACCCCGGCAATAATCAAAAAGACCATTACAAAAAAAGCCAGATAGGCGGGAAGCCGAGATGGTTCATAAGTAAAGAACATCTGGCGGATATTGTTGGGAAAATCAGCGATAATTCCAGCAAAAATCAAAAGGGAAACTCCATTGCCAATCCCCCTTTCTGAAATTAATTCTCCAAGCCACATTAAAAACAGGGCTCCGGCCGCAATAGTTAAAAGCGAAGCAATAAGAACTTCTAAAGATAAGACTCCAATAACGCCTTGTCTTTGGAGTAAAGTCAACATTCCATAGCCCTGGAGTGTGGCTAAAGGAAGAGTTAGCATTCTTCCGTATTGATTGAATTTCTGGCGGCCCTGCTCCCCCTCTTCTTTATAAAGTTGCTCTAACTGGGGGAAAATCATGGTTAAAAGCTGTAAAATAATGACAGAAGTAATATATGGTCCCAATCCCAACATCATAATGGAAAGGTTGTCTAAAGCCCCTCCAGTAAACATATTTAAAAGACCGAAAATTTGAAATTGATCGAAAAAAGACTTTAAGTTGGCGATATCTATCCCAGGAATGGGTATATTGGCCATTATTCTAAAAATAGCAAAAACCCCTAAAACAAAGAGGATTTTAGTTCGCAAATCCCGGATTTTAAATACTTGAATGATTGGACCTAATAAAGCCATGTCTCTTTAAGTTTTTGTGGTTGAGTTTTTTATAGTGCCTCCTGCTTTTTCAATTATTTCTTTGGCGCCCTTTGAAATCTCACAATCTTCAATTATCACCTTTTTTGTCAGCTTCTCTTTTCCTAAAATCTTCACCACAGGTACCTTCCCTTTTATTTTACGGATTATTTCCTTTTTCAGCAATACTTGGGGATTTATGGTTTCGCCTGACTTGAACTTTTTTTCAATAACACCAATGCTGACTATTGCTATTTTTTCCTTGATAGATTTAAACCTATATCCTCTTAATTTAGGATATCTTTTAATCAATCCACGAATAGCGGGCGGTAATCTTCTGCCCGATCTTGATTTTTGGCCCTTCATTCCTCGTCCAGAATAAGTACCTCGTTTGCCTCCACGGCCAACTCTTTTCCGTTTCTTTAATTTATGAAGTGGTTTTATTTGATGGAGCTGCATTTTGTTTTTTTAACTTAAGTTTTTTCAAAGCTTCGATAGTAGCTTTGGCATTATTTAATTTATTTCCCGTTCTTCCTATAATTTTTGAAGAAATATTCTTTATTCCGGCCAAAGCGCAAATCACCCTTACGGTACCGCCGGCGACCAAACCTCTTCCCTTTCTTTGAGGACGGAGTAAAACTCGAGCGGGGCCAAGTTTGGTATAAACTTCGTGGGGAATAGTATCATTTATAATAGGGACTGAAATTAAGTTCTTTTTGGCTATTCTGGTCGCTTTTCCTATGGCTTGAGCAACATCTAACCCCTTGGCTACGCCAATACCAACTTTTCCGGATTTATTTCCCACAACCATGGTTGCTCGGAACCTAAATCTCCGGCCTCCAGCTGACATCCGAGAAACTCTAGCTAAATCTAAAAGCTTAGAATCAAATTCATCTTTTGGCTTATCGCTTCTTCCTCTATTTTTGAAAAAATTTCTTTTAATCATGTATTTTAAAACTTTAATCCTCCTTCTCTCGCTCCTTCAGCCAAAGCTTTTACTCGACCGTGATACTTGTATCCTGACCTGTCAAAGACCACGTCTTTAATCTTTTTCTTTTCCGCTTTTTCGGCAATCAATTCTCCTACTTTAAAAGCCCTAACTATCTTTCCTTTTATAGACACCTTCTCTTCCTTTTTTTCTTTGTCTCTCTTTGGCTGAGAAATAACTTTAGAGGATAATTTTCCTATCTTCTGATCATTAGCTGCAGCAAGAATGCTTCCTTTATCGTCATCTACCAACTGGGCGTAAATATGTTTTGCCGATCTGAAAACGCAAAGCCGCGGCTTTTTAGCTGTGCCGAATGTTTTTGCTTTTGTGCGCTTGCGTCGCCTATTTCTCTTTTCTTGTTTAATCTTTGATTTCATAAAATTTAATATTAAGCTTCGGTCGTAGTGGCAGCTTTCTTTCCTTCTTTCCTTCTCACATGCTCACCAAGATATCTTATCCCTTTTCCTTTATATGGCTCAGGCGGGCGAACTTGTCTTATTTTAGCTGTAATTTGCCCGACCAATTCTTTGTCAATTCCAGAGACTGTAATGATATTTTTTTCTACCACGAATTTTATACTCTCTGGAGTTTTTATCTTAACGGGATGAGTGAAGCCAATTTGCAGAACTAAATTCTCTCCTTCTAAGGCAGCCTTGTAGCCTATGCCTTGAATTTCTAACTTTTTCTCATATCCTTCTTTAACCCCTTTTACCATATTGGCAATCAAAGCCCTAGTTAATCCCCAAAAAGCTTTAACTTTTTTAGATTTCTGACTACGAACAGAGGTTGCTCTAGGAGAAACTTTAATTTCTTTATTCTCAACCTTAACCAAAATCTCAGGAAGAATGTCTTGAGAAAGTTCTCCTTTGGGACCTTTGACTATCAGCTTTGAACCGTCTATTTTTACTTCAAGGCCTTCAGGTATTAATATTGGTTTTTTTCCTATACGAGACATAAATATTTTAAAAAATTTACCATATTTGACACAATACTTCGCCTCCTAATTTCTCTCTCTTCGCTTTTTTATCTGTCATCAGTCCTTTGGAAGTAGAAATTATCGTTATGCCATATCCCCTTCTTACTCTCTTAATTTTATTTGAAGATGAATAAATTCTTTGGCCGGGCCTTGAAACTCTTTTCAGGCCGGTAATGGCAGATTCTTTGTCGTCATATTTTAAGGTAATCTTAATTGTCTTTTTTGCTTTTTTGCCTTTTTCTTCAACGCTTTCAATAAACCCTTCTTTTTCTAAAATTCTAGAGATTTCGTATTTCAATTTAGAAAAGGGAAAAGAAACCTGTGGTTTTAACAAGGCTTTTGCATTTCTTATTCGATTGAGCATGTCTGTTATTGGATCTACCATGATGATTTTCTAACGCCTGGTATTAATCCTTTATTAGCCATCTCCCTAAAGCAAATTCGGCATAATCCAAACTCTCTCATATATGCCCGCTTTCTGCCGCATTTAAAACAGCGTCTGACAATTCGACTTGTAAATTTTGGTTTTTTATTTGATTTTACAACCTGGGCTTTTGTTGCCATATTATCTTTTTATTGGAAATCCAAGTAATTTTATTAACTCCAAACCCTCTTCTTTATTTTTAGCGGTAGTAACAATAGTAATTTCAAAACCGAAGATGTTTTTGACTTTTTCCGGGGAAATTTCCGGAAAAACAATATGTTCTTTTATAGCAATGGTTAAATTCCCGGCTGAGTCAAAAGAATTCGGATCAACTCCTTGAAAATCACGAGACCGGGGAAGATCTATGTTTATTACCCTCTCTAAGAAATCATACATCTTTTTTCCTCTTAAGGTAATCCTTACTCCAACAGGCATGCCTTGACGAATCTTAAAACCGGCGATTGATTTCTTAGCCAGAGTTAAAACCGGTCTCTGGCCAGTGATTAGGCTAAGATCGTTTAAGGTAGATTCTTGAATCTTTTTCTGCTCTTCTTTGCTTTTTCCAATAATAAATTTGCCAAAACTGGTGTTGACCACCACTTTTTCAATCTGGGGAACGGCCATATTGCTTTTGTAACCGAACTTTTCTTTTAAAGCCGGCTTAATTTCTTTATTGTATTTTTCTTTTAATGAAAGCATAAAATTTGCCTTTTTTGATTATTATATATTCTGGCCGCACTTTTTGCATATTCTATATTTCTTTCCTTTGCCGATCTTATATCCTACCTTGCTGGGCTTTCCGCACTTTGAACAAATTAGCTTAACATTGGAAACATCAATTGATAGAGGAATTTCTATAATCTGTCCTTTTTCTCCGCTTTTTTTCGGCCGAACATGCTTTTTTCTTAAATTAACGTTTTCCACCAAAATCCGCTTTTCTTTCGGGAAAGCTTGTAAAATCTTTCCTTTCTTTCCACGATCCTTTCCTTTCATTATTAAAACTTGGTCGCCTTTGTGTATTTTCATAAATTATATTAATTCTTCGGCAATCGTAGCTATTTTATCAAATCCTTTCTCTTTAACTTCTTTTGCAACGGGACCTGTGATTCTTCCTCCTTTCGGCTCTTTGGTTTTCCCGTCCAAAATAACGACTGCGTTATCATCAAAACGAATATATATTCCGTTCTGCCTTCGAGAGGCTTTCTTTTGTCTTACGACCACGGCTCTAACAACTTCGTGCTTCTTTACTGCTTTCCTTGGTTCAGCTTTCTTCACTGAAGCTACGATAACATCTCCGAGTTGAGCATAACGCCTCCGAGTTCCTCCTAAAACATGAAAACACTGAACCTCTTTGGCTCCGGTATTGTCAACTACTTTTAGCATTGTTCTTGGTTGAATCATATCTTTAAGCTTTACTAATTACCCGCCAATGTTTTTCTTTGCTTATTGGCCGGCACTCTTCAATAATAACTTTATCTCCAACTTTATAATCTCCCGAATCTAAGTGGGATTTGTATTTTTTGTGGATTTTTAATCTTCTCTTGTACTTTGGATGTTCCTTTATCAGCTCTACTTTCACTACCACTGTCTTTTCCATTTTATTAGAAATAATTATACCTTTTAATTGGTGTTTTGGCATATGATTTTATTGGTTTTTAGTTGTAAGAATCCTGGCAATATCCTTTTTTATCTTCCTAACTTCTTTAACATTTTTTACCTTGCCTGAAGCCAAATTAAACCTTAAAGCTCTTAAGCGCTCCCTCTTTTCAGCTAAAGTTCTTTGCAACTCTAATTTTGGCTTTTTATTTAATTCTTTTGTTTTCATTTTATTATTTTCTTAATTCAATATTATATATCTATACGATAAGAAATCAAGCTCTTTTTATGAATTTGGTCTTAATCGGCAGTTTATCAGACGCTCTCTGAAAAGCTTCGCGAGCCTGATCTTCTGGTATGCCTTCTAACTCAAAAAGAATTCTGCCGGGCTTTATAGGAAAGACGTAGTGGTCAACTGCTCCTTTTCCTCCTCCCATGGGAACTTCAGTGCCCTTTCTGGTAACGGGCTTATCGGGAAAAATCCTAATCCAGAGCTTACCTCCCTTCCTTAAATATCTAATAATAGCGTGTCTTGATGCTTCAATTTGGCGGGCGGTAATCCATTTAGTTCCCAAAGACTTTAAACCAAACGCCCCAAAAACAAGTTCTGTTCCCCGAGTTTCAACTCCTTTTGAACGCCATCTCCGCCATTTTCTATGTTTTACTTTTTTTGGGATTAACATAAGGATTAGAATCTTTCACCTTTATAAATCCATACCTTTATACCTATCACTCCATAGGTGCAATAAGCTTGAGCAGTGCCATAATCTATGATTGACCTCAAAGTTTGACGAGGAAGACGGCCTTTCAGTAATTTCTCTGACCTTGAAAATTCAGACCCTCCCAATCTGCCCGACACCTCTAATCTTACGCCCTTAACGTCTTTATTGGTTATAACCTTATCTAAGGTTTGCTTAAGCACTCTCCTGTGGGGCAATCTCTTTTCTATTTGCTGAGCCATCCATTGGGCAACTATACTGGCTTCAGTCCAGGGATTCTTTACTTCTTTAATTTCAATCTTTAATTCTTGGCGGGATAAATTCTTTACTGTAGATAATTTCTGTCTTAAAATCTCTTTCTTTAAAGCTTTCTCAAGCTCCTGCACTCCTTGGCCCCCCCGGCCAATGATAAGTCCGGGCCGGGCGGTATTAATGATAATATTTACTTTAACTGGGAATCTTTCAATCTCAACGCTTTTTACTGCCGCCTCCTTTAATCTATTATTTAAAAATTCCCTAATTACAAAATCCTCTTGCAGATAATTGCGAAGATTTTTTTTGCTCATCCATCTTGAATCCCAATCAGCAGATCTTTTGAGCCTATATGATTTTGGGTGAACTTTATGAGCCATAGATTTTTAGAAAGATTTTCTTCTAAATATTCTTTTTACTCCTTTTTCGACTTTGGGAAATCCCCTCTCAATTCTAGATTCCGGCTTTGCTCCCTCTGGCCTATCTTCTTTTTTAGGCTCCTTTGCCTTTTCCGCTCTTTTAACTTCTTTTGAATCTTTGGTTTTCTTTGTTTTTATTTTTTTCCCTTTCTTAATTTCATCAAGGATTAAAGTAATATGAACGGTTTTCTTCTGGATTTCGTAAGCTTGACCGCGAGCTCTGGGCATCCACCTTTTGAGCTTTTGGCCTTCGTCAACAGTAATCTTGGAAATATAAAGATTGTTCTCGTCTAATTTTTGAACCTTGGCGTTCGCTACAGCTGATTTTAAAAGCTTTGAAACAGGCAAAACAGCTTTTTTGACGGTAAAATTCAAAATAGTTTGAGCTTCCTCAACTGACTTCCCCCGAATAAGGTCAACAACCAATCTAACTTTTCTCGGAGCAATACGCAGACGTCTAAGTTTGGCAGTAATAAACATAAATTTATTCTTCTTTGGTAATTTTTTCTGATTCTTTTTCAGCCGCTTTTGTTTCTAATTCCTTTTGCATTCTTCCTCCATGCCTTCCAAATTTTGTCGTTGGAGAAAACTCACCTAATTTGTGGCCTACCATGGATTCGTCAATGCTAACGGGAATAAACTCTTTTCCGTTATGAACGCCGAAAGTAAAACCAACCATCTCAGGACTGATGGTGCAGGCTCTGCACCAAGTTTTAATAATGGTTTTTTCTCCGGGTTTCAGCTTCTTTATCTTCTCCAACAACCTCCCTGACATATATGGTCCTTTTTTTAGTGATCTTGCCATAAATTTATGATTTCTTTTTTCTTCTTTGAATTATATATTTATCTGTCCACTTCTTTTTCCTCGTTTTTACCCCTAAAGCTTTCTTTCCCCAGGGGGTCTTTGGACTTGGCATGCCGATAGGCGACCTTCCTTCTCCTCCACCATGAGGGTGATCAGGAGGATTCATGGCTGTTCCCCTAACATGCGGCCTTTTTCCCCTATGGCGGGTCCTGCCGGCTTTCCCCACCCTTATATATTTATGTTCTGGCCGGGAAACGGCTCCAATGGTAGCAAAGCAATTATCTAATAATATTCTGACCTCTTTTGACGGCATTTCCAAATGGGTGTATTTGCCTTCCTGAGCTAAAACCTTGGCTGATGTTCCAGCTCCCCTTGCTAATTTTCCTCCGAGGCCAATCTCTAATTCAATATTGCAAATTACGGTTCCGATGGTAATATTTTTTAATTTTATCCTGTTTCCAATCTTAATTTCCGCTTTATCTGCACAAATAACTTCATCTCCAACCTTTAAACCATGAGGGGCAATTCGGTATCTCTTTTCTCCGTCTTTGTACTCTAAAAGAACGATGAAAGCGGTACGATTGGGATCGTATTCTAAAGCGATGACTTTTGCCGGAACATCTAATTTTTCCTGGCCGAAGTTTATTATTCGATACATCTTGCTTACTCCCCCTCCTTGATGCCTGACTGTAATTCTGCCGCTCTTAGCCCTGCCGGCTCTTTTTTGCAACTTTAAAAGAAGGGTCTTTTCCGGCTCTTTTTTAGTCAAGATAGAAAAATCTTCCTTTATAGCATGTCTTCTTCCCGGTGTAGTTGGTTTTTGTTTTTTCATAATGATTATCTTGGCATTAATTCAATCTTTTGCCCTTCTTTTACTTTAACTATGGCTTTCTTATACCCCTTTCTCTGACCCTCTATCTTGCCCAGCTTTCTTTTCTTTGGAGGAATATTTACAATCCTTACATTCAAAACACCTACGCCGTATAAATTCTGGACAGCTCTCTTGATTTCTATCTTATTTGCATTAGGCCAGACTCTAAAAACGTATTTATTTTTCCCGGCCAAATCAGTTGCTTTTTCCGTAATATGTGGTTGTTTTAAAATTCTATAAGCAAAGCCAGGGGCTCTTTCTTTTGAAACTGAAGTTTTTTTAACCTTATCTGATTTTTTCTTGTCTAAAGCCTTTGGTTTTTTTTCAGCTTTAACTTTAACCTCTTTCTTTTTAGGCTTTTTTGTCTCTTCCTTCTTTTTTTTAAAAATATCAAATAAGGCCATGTTACTTCAAAAATGTTTCTTCTATCACTTTTATCGAATCTTTTGGTATGAGCAAATATTTAAAAGAAAGTAAGTCCAAAATATTCAAATCCTTAGCTTGGATTGTTTTCAATTTTGGTAAATTTCTGGCAGATAAAATCGTATTCTTCTCCATTTTAGATAAAACAATCAAAGCTTTGTTGTCTTTGCAAGGAAGCTTTTTTAAAATCTCTGCCATAGCTTTTGTCTTCGCTTTCTCTATATTTAACTTATCTAACAATATTAATAGATTATTTTTTGCTTTAGCCGACAAAACTATAAACAAGGCTTTTCTCTTCATCTTTGTCGGAATTGTTTTCTTGAAAACCCTTTCTTTGGTTGGCCCGAAAGTTACTCCTCCTCCTCGCCAGATTGGAGACCTTATGGAACCGTGCCTTGCCCTGCCCGTCCCTTTTTGGCGCCAAGGCTTTTTACCTCCACCACGAACCTCAGCCCTTCCTTTAGTATGAGCAATAATTCTTCTGCGGTTTGCCATTTGGGAAACCGCTACCTGATGGACTAAGTCAGAATTCATCTTCACGCCAAAAATCCCAGAGGGCAACCTCGTTTGTCCAATGTTTTCTCCTTTTTGGTTGTACATTTTAACAAGCATAATATTGTTTATCCTCTGATTTCCAGTAAGATTCCTTTAGCTCCAGGTATAGCTCCTTTAACCGCTAAAACATTGTTTTCAAGATCAACTTTCATTACTTTTAGATTTTTAACCGTAACTCTTTCAGAACCCATTCTTCCTGGCATTTTCCTTCCCTTAATGACCCTTTGGGGAAACCTCCCTCCTGTAGATCCCGGAGTCCTTAATTCATGCTTTGTTCCGTGGGTAGCCGGCCTACCGGCAAAATGCCATCTTTTAACCACTCCTTGAAACCCTTTTCCTTTGGATAATCCTGAAACTTTGATCAAATCTCTTTCTTTAAAAACCGAGACGTCTATTTTATCCCCTAATTTTAATTCCTTATCATTAATTTTAAGTTCTTCATTCTTAAACTCTCTCAAAAAGACTAATTTTTCTATCTTTGCTTTCTTTAAATGTCCTTTTAAAGCCAGGCTTACTTTTTTTGCATTGCCAAATCCGATTTGGATTGAATTATATTTATCTTTTTCTTTGGTTTTTATCTGGGTAACAAAACAAGGGCCAGCCTCAATCAAGGTTATTGGAATAACTTTGCCTTTTTCATCAAAAATCTGTGACATTCCTAATTTTAAGCCTAAGATAAACTTCATAAATTCCTCTAAATAATTTCTCTAATGAAATACCGGGCAACTAACCCGGTATCACAAAAGATAGTTGCTTGTTTAATAAATTCTTAATTTAAGATTATATATTTATTCATTGGCAATGTTTTTACATTTTAATCTCAATGTCTACGCCGGCCGGCAAGGTCAAGTTAGTCAAGGCATCAATCACTCGCGATGTCGGATTTTTAATCTCAATCAATCTCTTGTGGACCCGCATCTCAAACTGCTCTCTGGCGTCTTTATGAACAAAAGTCGATCTATTGACGGTGTATTTACGAATTTCAGTAGGCAAAGGAACAGGACCTAAAACTTCAGATCCAAAACGCAAAGCCGTTTCCACAATCTGTCGAGCGGAATTATCAATCACTTTATGATCGTAAGCTCGTAATTTTATCCTTAATTTGGACTTAAATTCAGTTTCGCTCTTTGCGGCCTTTTTTGTCGGCATATTAAAAGAACTTTATTTGAATCATTTAATGATTTTTGTAATTACACCAGCTCCAACTGTTTTTCCACCCTCTCTGATGGCAAATCTCTGCTTTTCTTCTAAGGCAACAGGACCTATTAATTTTATCGTCAAATTAACAGTATCGCCTGGCATTACCATTTCTGTGCCTTTAGGTAAAATTACATCTCCGGTAACATCAGTGGTTCGAATGTAAAACTGGGGTTTGTATCCGGTAAAGAAAGGAGTGTGTCGTCCTCCTTCTTCTTTGGCTAAAACGTAAACCTCGGCTTCAAATTCAGTATGAGGTGTGATGGAACCGGGTTTAGCTAAAACCTGTCCCCTTTCAACTTCTTCTTTCTTCACTCCTCGAAGCAAAACTCCAACATTATCTCCTGCTCTTCCCTCGTCTAATATCTTATTAAACATTTCAATGCTTACCGCAGTGGTTTTAGCCGTAGGTCGGAGTCCAACTAATTCTACTTCTTCATTTGACTTGACCACTCCTCTGTCAATTCTGCCTGTTGCCACCGTTCCCCTTCCTTCAATAGTAAAGACGTCCTCTATGGCCATTAAGAATGGTTTATCAACTTCTCTGACGGGCTCTGGTATGAATTCATCCAAAGCTTTAACAAGCTCTAAAATAGGCTTGGCTGCTTCGTCATCCCCTGACTTTGTCTCTAAAGCTTTTAAGGCAGAACCTTTGATAACCGGAGTTTTATCTCCTGGATAATCGTATTTCTTTAAAAGCTCTCTCACTTCTGACTCAACAAGGGTTATCATTTCTGGATCATCTACCATATCAACTTTATTTAAAAATACAACTACTGATGGCAAGCCAACCTGTCTAGCTAACAAGATGTGTTCCCTAGTTTGTGGCATTGGACCGTCTGGAGCTGAAACTACTAAAATAGCACCGTCCATTTGGGCAGCTCCTGTAATCATGTTTTTAATATAGTCAGCGTGACCTGGAGCGTCAATATGAGCATAATGCCGCTTTTCGCTTTCATACTCCAAGTGAGAAACGGAAATAGTTAATCCTCGAGCTTTCTCTTCTGGAGCAGAATCAATCTCGTCAATGCTTTTATCCATTACCTTTAACCCCTTCAATTTCAAAACATGAAGGATGGCGGCAGTAAGAGTGGTTTTCCCGTGGTCAACGTGACCGATGGTACCAACATTGACATGAGGTTTCACTCTCTCAAATTTTTCTTTCTCAGCCATAATCTAACTTTTTAGCTTACTGAATTTTAGCTTATTAGCTTTTTAAAAAAATTTCCTAAAAAGATAAGAAACTATTCTTCAATAAACTCTTTTGGTTATCTTTTATATATATTATATATTATATTTAATTTCAAAATAAAGTCAACCTTATACTAGCATTAAACAGGAAGGTCTTCAAGCGTCAGTTCTTCTGTTGGCTTTTTGTCTTTAGATGCTTTATTCTTTTCTTCTGTCTTTGGATCAAGAGAAGGTTTTTTCAGCTTTGCTTTATAATCCTCAAAACTCATTATCACTAATGTTGGTTCTCCGTCTTCAACAATGATAATTTTTCCTCCGTCAGCTTTAATTATTTCTTTGATTTCTTCTAAATTCATATTATTTTAATTTACCTTCAATAATTTCTTGAGCAATATTATTGGGCACTTCTTCATAACGGTCAAATTCCATGGTAAATGTTCCTCTTCCTTCTGTCATGCTTCTCAAAGCGGTAGCGTAGCCAAACATCTGAGCTAGAGGAACTTTAACCTCAATAACTTTCATTTTAATCCGATCTTTGGTTTCTTCAACCTTGCCACGCCTGGCTGAAAGATCGCCAATAGTATCTCCGAAGAATTCTGACGGGATTACTACTTCTAACTTCATTATTGGTTCCAATAAAACTGGTTTTGCTCTTTTTGAAGCAGCTTGCAAGGCTTTGGAACCTGCAATCTTAAAAGCAACTTCTGAAGAATCTACATCATGATATGAACCGTCATAAAGGGTTACCTCTATATCAACCATTGGATAGCCAGCGACAACACCCTTGTCCAGGGCTTCTTTTACTCCTTTTTTAACAGCGGGAATAAATTCTTTAGGAATAGAGCCTCCTTTAATTTCATCAATAAACTCAAATCCTTCTCCTCGTTTTTTAGGATTAATTCGCAGCCAAACATGCCCGTATTGTCCCCGGCCGCCAGACTGTTTGATATACTTGCCTTCAGCTTCAGCTTCCTCTAATATTGTTTCTTTATAATCTACTTGCGGCCTTCCAATACTAGCTTCCACTTTAAATTCCCTTCTCATTCTATCAGTAATTATGTCTAAATGTAATTCTCCCATACCGGAAATTATTGTTTCTCCTGTCTCAATATCGCTTTTTATCCTAAAAGTTGGGTCTTCTTCAGCTAATTTCTTTAAGGATAATCCCATCTTTTCCTGATCAGCTTTAGTTTTAGGCTCTATCCTGATAGAAATAACAGGCTCAGGAAAGGTAATTTTTTCCAGTAAAATTGGATGTTCTTCGTCGCAAAGAGTATGGCCGGTAGAAGTAGATTTAAAACCAACGCTAGCGGCAATATCTCCGGCAAAAAGCTCTTCTACTTCTTCACGCTCTTGGGCATGCATCCTTAAAATTCGGCCCACCCTTTCTTTTTCGCCTGAAGTTGAGTTTAATAAATAAGAACCTTTTGTTAATTGACCGGAATAAACTCTAAAATAGGTTAAGCTGCCAACATAAGAATCAGTGGCAATTTTAAAAGCCAAACCGGAAAAATGCTCTTTATCGTCAGCCTTTCTTTCAATTTCTTTTCCGGTTTTTGGATCAGTCCCCTTAATTGGAGGAAGATCAACAGGGTTGGGAAGATAATGAACTACTCCGTCTAAAACAAGCTGAACCCCCTTATTTTTAAGAGCTGATCCGCAAAATACGGGAATTAATTTATAATTTATAGTTGCTTTTCTTAATATTTCTTTTAACTCAGGAACTAAAATTTCTTTGCCGGCCAGATATTTCTCTAATATTTTTTCGTCTTCAGCTACAATCTTTTCCACTAATTTATTTCTCCACTCTTTGGCCTTTTCCAATAAATCAGAAGGGATTTCTTCTTCTTTGATAATCTGGCCAAAGTCTCCGTCAAATTTCAAAGCCTTCATGGCTAAAAGATCAATCACTCCCTCAAATTTATCTTCAGCTCCAATGGGTAATTGAAGAGCTATGGCATTAGGGCTAAGTTTCTCTAAAATAGACTTAAAACTTTTTTCAAAATCAGCGCCCATTCTGTCCATTTTATTAATAAAACAGATCCTGGGAACCTTGAATCTGTCAGCTTGATACCAAACTGTTTCTGATTGAGGCTCAACGCCGGCTACTCCGTCAAAAACAACTACGGCTCCGTCTAAAACCCTTAAAGATCTTTGGACTTCGGCTGTAAAATCTATGTGGCCTGGAGTATCAATAATATTTATTTGATATTCATTGGCTTTATCTCGAGACAAGCCTTGGGGTATCCAAAAAGAAGTGGTGGATGCAGCTGTAATGGTAATTCCCCTCTCTCTTTCCTGCTCCATCCAGTCCATGATTGCTTTCCCGTCATGCACTTCTCCAATTTTGTGGGAAATTCCAGTGTAAAATAAAACTCGCTCGGTCATTGTTGTTTTACCAGCATCAATATGAGCGATAATTCCAATATTACGATAACGTTCAATAGGATATTTTCTTGGCATAATGTGTTTATTAATCCCTTACCAGGAAAAATGGGCAAAAGCCCGGTTGGCTTCAGCCATTCGGTGGGTATTTTCTTTCTTTCTCACCGCTCCTCCTGTATTTTTTGAAGCGTCAATCAGCTCGTCAGCCAGCTTTACCTTCATTGGTTTTCCTTTTTTAGTCTTTGAGGCATCAATTAACCAACGAATAGCCAGGCTTATTTTCCTCTTGCTGTTTACCGGAGTGGGAACCTGATAAGTTGCCCCTCCCACCCTTTTTGATTTTACTTCCAATAAGGGTGAAACATTTTCAATAGCTAATTCAAAAACCTCTAAGGGTTCTTTTTTTGTTTTTTCTTTGATTATATCAAAAGCACCGTAGAGAATCTTCCTTACTATGGTTTTCTTGCCCTTTTTCATTAACTGATTGATAAACTTAGAAACGAGTGTGCTGTTGTAAATGAGGTCAGGCTGAATATTATCTTGTTGTCTCTTTTTTTGATCCATAATTATTTTTTTCGTTTGGTTCCGTATTTTGATCTCTCTCGCTTTCGACCCTCAACTCCCCCTGTGTCTAAGACTCCTCTTACAATATGGTATCTCACTCCAGGCAAATCTTTTACTCTTCCGCCCCGGATTATAACAACGGAGTGCTCTTGCAAATTGTGGCCCTCGCCGGGGATATAAGCTGTCACCTCCATTCCGTTGGTAAGCCGGACTCTGGCTACCTTTCTTAGGGCGGAATTCGGTTTCTTGGGAGTAGTCGTAAAAACTTTTAAACAAACTCCTCTTTTAAAAGGGGAAGAATATTCTTTCGGCCGGTTCTTTAAAACATTAAAACCAAAAGCCAAAGCCGGTGACTTCGTCTTTTTTTTTGCTTTCTTCCTCCCTTTTTTCATTAATTGATGAATGGTCGGCATATATAAAAATAATTAAGCGCTAAGCGCTTTCAATAATAAATTTAACAGATTAAAAAATTAATGTCAACTTAAATAATAAGAGGCTGGCCGGTGATTAGATAATAAAGAATGAATACTCCTATAAAAACCCATTGTAGGCCATAAATGATGAAAAAAATCAGAATGAAAAGTCCGTATTGAGAAAGGGCTTCTTTTAATTTCCAGAATTTTTCCGGCAAAAGGGAAAAAAGGAGATGGGAGCCGTCCAAAGGCGGAATAGGAATTAAGTTAAAAATAGCCAATAAAAGATTTAAAATAACAATAATGCTGAAAATTGATAGAACAGGAACTGGTAAGGGAAGAAATCTGATGAGAAGGCCGAAAAAGAGGGCTAAGAGAAAATTTGATCCCGGGCCGGCCAGAGCTACCTTAACATTATCCCACCTTGCATCTTTAAAATTATATGGATTGATGGGAACTGGCTTTGCCCAGCCTAAAATAATTGTTGGTGCTCCAAGAAGAATAGGAATAGCTAAAATCAGCGGCAAGATAATTGAACCGAAAGGATCAATGTGCGGAATCGGGTTTAAGGTAAGACGGCCGGCATACTTTGCTGTCGGATCTCCCAAAGCATAGGCCACGCTTCCATGAGAAACCTCATGAATAATTATAGAAAAAAGCAATATAGCAAAATAGAAAATGATTTCAATAATTGGCATAATTTAGTGATTTTACTATAACACGGCTTGCCCGCAAGCAAAAACTTTGATAAGATAACTCATATGGCAAAACAATGCGCAATCTGCGAAAAAAAAGGAATAATGAGCTGGCGCTTAAAAAAGCTTAGAGGAAAATACAATCCTACTATTAAAACAAGAAAACAACCCAATCTTCAATGGGTCCGTTTAATTGATTCTGGAAAAAAAGTTCGGGCCTGCGCAAAATGCATCAAAGCGATGGGAAAAGTAAAATGACAGCGGGGCATAGTGTAATGGCCAACATGCGCCCATGGGGTGGGTGTGATTCTGGGTTCGAGTCCCAGTGCCCCGACCAACTACTAACTAGGCTTAATTTAATTTTCCACAACTAGTCCCAGATTAGTTGTAAGGTACTCTTTTGTCTCAACTTTCTTTAATCCTTTAGCGATAAGTTCTTTAATATCTAATTTGCTCTCTATCTTTTTAATTTCTTTTAACCTTGATTTGGTTTTCGGGTGTTTTGGTATAAAAAGCTGGCAGCAGTCTTGGTCAGGAATAATAGAAATACTATATGTATCAATTTCTTTGGCTTGGGAAATAATCTCTTCCTTGTCCATGCCGATTAACGGCCTAAAAATAGGCAAAGAAGAAGCATCCTCTATTACTGCTAAATTCTCTAATGTTTGGGAGGCAACTTGACCGAGGCTTTCTCCGGTTATTAAAGCTTTAGCCTCTTCTTTTTCAGCGATCTGCTCGGCAATTTTAATCATTAATCGTCTATAGATTAAAACTCGGTAAGGGGCAGGAATATTAAGCATAACTTCGCGTTGAATGTCGCCAAAGGGAACTAAATAAAGGCGAGAAGAATATTGATATTTATTTAAAACCTTAACTAATTCCTTAACTTTATCTTGGGAAGCTCGGCTCAAATAGGGATAGCTGTGAAAATGAACAAATGTAACTTGAGATCCCCTTTTCATCATTCGCCAAGAAGCGACTGGAGAATCAATGCCCCCAGACAATAAGCTTACCATTTTGCCGCTAACGCCGACCGGCAATCCTCCCGGCCCCTTAATCTTTTGGAAATAGAATAGAATTTCTTTTGAGAGGACTTCTATAAAAACAATGAATTCGGGCTCTTTAAGATTAACTTTGGCTTTGCTTGTCTTTCTGATAAAATCTCCGATCTTTCGGTTGAGATCTTCTGAATTCAAGGAAAATTCTTTATTGGCCCTCTTAGAAGTAATCCTAAAGCTTTTAAAGCTCTTTTTGCTGATTTCTTTTTTCAACCCTATTTTTAATTTCTTTAAATCAAGGGAAGTTGTAAAAACCAAAGAAAAATTGGCTATGCCAAAAACGGTTTTCAGCTTGCCTCTTATTAAATCCCAGTTTCCATCTAAATTGCCAAAGTAAAGAAAAATCCTGCTTTCTTTGTGTATAATCTTTTCTAATCCCAAGCCCTTTAAGGATAATTTAATATTATCTTTTAATTTTGCCACAAAAATGGGGCGGTTTCTCCCCTTTAAAGCAATTTCGTGATAGTGAACTAAAACAATTTTCATAATAAAGTCTCTCAAAAACGCCCTTCTATGAATTTAAGGGCGCTTTTGTTGGGTCCTACATATCTTACCTAGAGATTTTTCTGCAAAATACTAAGTGGGTGCCCGCATGACTAGCCCACGAGCCAATCATATGTAAGGCTCCCTTTAAAAGATAATCGCAGAATCAACTAGAAAGCTCTAGCAGGACCCTTATATTATTATATCACAAATTAAAACATTATATCCTCTTCCGCCCTCTTGTAGTCGTGAATCTCTTCTGGAGCAAACCAAAAGTTAATCTCGTGCTCAGCTTCCTCTGGGCTTTCGGAAGCGTGGATTATATTATGAATACTGCGCTTGTCTCTATTGGCGGCCGTAGCATCATCTACTGAAAAATCACCCCTAATGGTTCCCATTTCTGCTTGGCCGGGCATGGTGGAGCCAACTATCTTTCTCACCATATTTACAGCGTGAATCCCGCTGACCACCATTTTAACCATGGGGCCTGAAGTCATATAATCTAAGAGCCAGCTCCTAACCGCCTTTCCTATCTCAGTGGGATCTGCTGTTCCAAACTCTTTCTTGTCTTTAGAATCAATGCCGTATTCTTCATAGTTCTTTAGGGTTTTACTTCCCAATCTCTTAATCCATTTCTCATCTTTTGGATAGTGATCGTCTATTTGTTTTTTAGATGGCTGGAACATTTCTAAAGCGATTATTTTCAATCCCCTTTTCTCAATCCTAGAAACTATCTCGCCAACCAAACCCCGCTTTACTCCGTCGGGCTTAATTATAATAACTGTTTTTTCTTCTTTGGGATGCATCATATATTATATTTATAGCACCTGCCTAAAAATTTGCAAATAATTTAATTGAATTCCATCGCTAATTATTTTTATATCCCCCATCAAATCTGTCCTCAAAACCTTAATGCCAGATACATTATCTAAAGTTTCCTGGTGAGGGTGATCAAATTTATTATCTTTACCAACTGAAATGACAACAATCTCCGGCGAGACAGCTTCAATAAACTCTTTGGCGCTGGAGGTTTTGCTGCCGTGATGCCCGGCTTTAAGAATATCAGAATCAATATTAATTTCAGCTTTAATGAGTTTTCTCTCCACTGATTTTATAGCATCACCGGTAAATAAAAATGAATTTTCCCCAAAGACCAAACGAGCAACTATGGAAGTATTATTGCTATTCTTGCTTTCTTGGCCCTCTAAACTCTCAAATGGATAAAAAATATCTATATTTGAGTTCAATAGCGTTATTCTTTGGCCAGCCCGAGCAATTTTTATTTCAGCTCCCTCATTCTCAATAACTTCCAGCCATTCTCGGTATTCAGCCGTATCCCGAACAACTCCGGTCCAGAGAATATTATCTACTTTATATCTCTTTAAAACTTCAATTAACCCGGCCATATGATCGTGCTCTGGATGAGTTAAAATAACGAGATCAATAGATCTGTCCCAAAAAGGCATTTCCTTTCCTAGTTTCTCTAAAATAGTTGAATCTGGCCCTCCGTCAATTAAAATTTGCTCTTTATTGGGAGTTTCAATAAAAATGCTGTCTCCCTGGCCAATATAAAAAAAGTTAACTTCAAGAAACTTGGACTGGCTTAAATTAAAAACAGCCGACCAAGCTAAGATATTAAGAAAAAAGAGAAAAGTCAAAGCTCCTAGAATAAAATTTTTGATATTCTTCCTCATGGTTACTTCTTTAGCATATCAGGAAAATAAAAAAGCTCAAAAAATACAAATCTTGACAGAATCAAATTAAAAATTAATATAAATAAAGAGGAATATAAATGGAACTTTTAAAAATACAAAAGGAAATCTTGATGCATCTTCTACGTTCTCACATAGAAAACAAATCAGGATATCAGGAAGAAAGATCGCTAGAAAAAGAAATTAGAGAATTAAGGATAGCCAGAAGATTATTTATTAAACTATTCCAAGAATTAAAACTGCCAAAGTTATATGAGAAAGAATATCTATCAATGGGTCTACTGGACTTTGTATCAGATGAATATCTTGAAGGGATAGCGACAGGTAAGATAGGTACTCATTCGGAATTGTATTATAGAGCAAAATATTTTTGGAAGAATAGATCAAAATATCAAGGTCTTATTAAAGATCTTTAATAAGTTTTCAAACAGAGTGTTTTAAATAATAAAACACTCTGTTTTATTTAAAACCTAAAAGCCGCCTTTTCGGCGACTTTTTAGTTGATTTTGAAATGTCGACATTTCAGAACTTCCTTCTAGGCCTTTCCCATAATTCTAAACATCTTTGTACTGCACTTTGGGCAGGTTCCAGTCATGGCTCTTCTTTTTGCCCCGCCTTTTCCTTTCATGCTCACTTCTTTAGCACCTACCATTTCTCTTTTTGCTTTGCATTTTACGCAATAACCTTCAGTCATAGTTTAGATATTAAATATTAGCTAATAGATTAATCTATAATCGACCTTTAGGTTATAGTATGTTTCTCCTTAAGGAGAATTCTTCACACCTTTATACTACCTTAGTTTAAGCGAAAAATCCAGTCAAGTATAAATTCTTAACAGCCACATTAATCCTATCCCCAGTAAAAATACTGAAAAATGGATTAAGGATTTTTTGGTGCTCACTTTTTCTTTGATCTCGGGGATTAAATCCGAAGAAGCTATATAGATAAAGTTTCCAGCGGCAAAAGGCAGTAAGAAGACAATTGACCCCTCTAATCTTTGAGATAGCAAAAACCCCACAACTCCCCCAAGAACCAAAGTAAGAGCAGATAAGAAATTAAGAAGGAGAGCTTTTTTCTTTTCAAATCCGCCGTGAACCAAAACTCCGAAATCACCGATTTCCTGGGGAATTTCATGGATGCCCACGGCCAAAGAAGCGGCTATCCCTGTGGGTATGCTGATTATAAAGGAGCCGGCAATAATCAAACCGTCGATAAAATTATGAAAACTACCGCTAATTAGAATTAAATAAGAAAAAGGCGTCACTTTTGAATAAGTTTTGGCATAATGGTGATGCCAATTAATAAACTGCTCTAATATAAAAAAGGTGCAAAATCCAAAAATCACGTATAAAAATATCTTCAAAATCGCTGGCTCTTTGGCGCCGACTCCATTAATAGCTTCTGGTATCAAATGTAAAAAAGCCCCGCCGATCAAGGCGCCGGCGGAAAAAGCCACCAGGATCAAAAGAATTTTATTAAGAAGTTTTTCTTTAAGGAACAAAGCAAAAGCACCGACTAAAGAAGTCAAAGAAATCAAGAAGGTGCTTAAAATTATTAAAAATAAAGTTGTCATTGTATTTATCCCCTCTTTAGCCTTAAAGAATTTAATACTACAGATAAAGAACTAAAAACCATGGCAACGGCGGCAAAAATCGGGTTAAGAAGAATTCCAAAAAATGGATATAAGACTCCGGCGGCAACCGGGATAAAGGCAGAATTATAGAAAAATGCCCAGAATAAGTTTTGTTTAATGATTGTTAGGGTTCTTCTGGAAAGAATGATTACCTCAGGAATTAAGGTTAGATCGCCTCTCATTAAAGTAATTTCAGCTGACTCCATGGCAATATCGGTTCCCTCTCCCATGGCAATACCCAAATCAGCTTGAGCTAGGGCAGGAGCATCGTTAATACCGTCTCCGGCCATAGCTACCAACTTTCCTTTTTTCTGGAACTCTTTCACTTTTTCCGCTTTGTCTTGAGGCAAAACTCCGGCCATTATATTTTCTATTCCCACCTGCTGGCCAATGGCTTGAGCCACTCTTTCATTGTCTCCGGTAATCATCCAGACTTCCAAGCCCTCTTTCTTTAAAGAGCTTATTGTTTTAAGTGCTTTATCTTTTAAGGTGTCGGCAATAGCCAAAAGCCCTCTTATTTTATTATCTATAACCAATACTACCACAGTTTTTCCTTCTTTTTCTAATTTATCCATCCTTCCCTCAACATCTTCCAAAGAAACAGCCAATTCTTTTACTAAAGCTCTATTGCCCACAACTCCAAAAACTTCTCTTCCTCCTGATATTAAATATCCTTTTACTCCCTTTCCGGTAATAGCTTCAAAATTCTTTACTTCAAATAATTCTAATTTTTTAGCTTTGGCTTCCTTAATAATTGGTTTTGCCAAATGATGCTCAGAGTACTTCTCCAAACTGGCCGCCAGCCTCAAGACATCTTCGTTTTTGTTATTAAAGGAGATGATGTCAGTTAGCTCTGGTTTGCCCTTGGTTATGGTTCCTGTTTTATCAAGAATAATGGTCTTTATCTTATGGGCGATTTCCAAGCTGCCAGCGTCCTTGATTAATATTCCTTTTTGGGCCGCCTTGCCAGTAGAAACCATAATGGCTAGAGGGGTTGCCAACCCTAAAGCGCAAGGACAAGCAATAATTAATACGGCTACAAAGTTAACTAGGGCAAAGGTAAAAGCCGGGGTGGGACCAAAAAAGAACCAGACAAGAAATGTTAAAACGGCGATAACAATGACCACTGGAACAAAATAAGAAGAAACCTTATCGGCTAATCTTTGAATAGGCGCTTTAGAGGCCTGAGCCTGTTCCACCATTTTAATTATCTGGGCCAATAAAGTCTCTTTTCCGACTTTAGTGGCTCTAAACGTCAAAACCCCTGAAAGATTTATTGTTGATCCTATAACTTTGGCGCCTTTTTCTTTAGTAACCGGCATTGATTCTCCCGTCACCAAAGACTCGTCAACCGAAGATTTGCCGTCTAAAACTTGGCCGTCAACCGGTATTTTTTCTCCAGGTTTGACTAAAATCTTATCTCCAACCCTTACTTCTTCTATGGGAATCTCTTTTTCTTCTCCTCCTTTGATTACTCTTGCCGTTTTAGCTCCCAATTTCATCAACTTCTTAATGGCTTCGGAAACCCGTCCCTTAGCCATCATTTCAAGATATCTGCCGAATAAAATCAAAGTAATAATAAGGGCTGCTGTATCAAAATAGACTTTAGTGGTCTGGCCGGCAAATTGAAAAAATGCCGGAAAGAAAGTTACGGCCGAGCTATAAAGATAAGCAGATAAGGTTCCTATGGCAATTAAGGTATTCATGTCTGCTGTTCGATATTTTACCAAAATTAGCAATCCCCGATAAAACTTAGACCCTATCCAAAACTGAACCGGCGTTGCCAGTAAAAACAAAGTGAAATAATTCGATAAAAACTCAGGGACAAAAGGAAGCCATTCGGGAAAACTGCCTAAAAATATAATTACTGAAAGAATTCCTCCAACTAAAACTTTTTTCTTTAAAACAGAGATCTCTTTTTCTTGCTCAATTTTTTCTAACTCTAAAACATCTTTAGCCTCAGAAGTTTCTTTTATTACCTCATATCCTGAATCATCAATAACTTTCTCAATTTGAAGATTACTAACTTTTCCCGGATCAAAAGTAGCTTTGACTCTAGCATTGCTATAATCTACTTCGACTTTTTCAATACCAGGCAGGGTTTTTATAGCTTTTTCAACGATCATCGCACAGTGAGGCGAATCCATGCCAACAACCTTCAAGGATAAAAATTCCTTACCCGTTGAAGTATTGGCAGCGGGTTTGCCCCCCTGTATCAAAAGTCGATAACCAACCTCCAAAACCACTTTGGCTATATCTTGAGAGCTAACCTTATTTTCATCAAATTCCACTACTAAAGTTTCTGTTCCAAAATTAACTTGGGCTGATTTAACCCCAATTATTTTTGAAACCGCTAGTTCAATGGTCCTAACGCAGGAAGCACAATGCATCCCCTGAATTTTAATAACTTCTTTTTTCATTAGTATTTAAAATATTAGTTATCCACATTTATCTTCTGATTTTCATTTGTTATAATTATATAAGAAAACTATGTCAAAAGGAAAAATAGTCATCTTAAGTTTACTTTTGGGCCTCTTTTTTCTCCCAGCTGGAGCTACTCTTATTCATTTGAAAATCCACTCCTCGGTGGTTTGGCTTCCCTATATAACCTTATTTGATGCTTTTGTTATTACTGCTCTCTTTTATTTCAGAAAAACAGCTGCCTTCGCCCTTTTTCTTAATTCCATATTTGTCATAATAGGAATAGGATTTCATCTTCGTTTTTTACCCGGAGGCTGGGCAGACATCATGATCTCTTTAACGGACTTTTTGGTTGGTTACGCCGTATATCTTTTAGTAACTCAAAATAAAGAATAATATTAACATGGATAGCTACAACTTAGTAATTTTATCTGGTTGGATAGCTGCTTTCTTTCTAGCCCTCAATTTTTTAACTTGCTTAGTTGCTCCCTGGTCAAAAACCAAGTGTCTTTGGCAGGGAAAATATCCAGGACCAGACAAGTGCGATCACGAGGGTTTCAAACCAATCGCCTATATGCACCGAATTTTTGTTTTACTCTCTGTAATTGCTATTGTTATCCACCTTATTTTGGCTATCAGCCACTCCTAACTACTAATAATTAAAAAAGAATTGTTTTTCCCCCGCAGAAGCTTAACGGGGATTTTTTATCCGATCTTTCTCAAAATCCAATTATATAATAGAGCAAATACTCCTCCACAAAAAGCACCGCAAGCAAAACCCCATAATAAAGCCAAAAATGCTCCCCCAACCGTCAAGGTTACTCCAGGGTATATTGAAGCTAATAATCCAGCCGCCTCTGGGCTTGTCAATAATGTATTAACTCCAAAAACTCCTCCTGCCAATACTTCCCAGAATAAAGTCACTCCCCATAAAATACCTCCAGTAATAGCTAAAGCTTTTACATTAAACTCCATAATAAAGTATTCTTAAAATTTATTGATTTTCTTCGACCTTTTTAACGGCGTGTTTTATTATTTCCAAATTACAACTCTTGTTTTTTTTACACCAGGCTTCGCATTTTTCGGCCCACTCTCTCTCTGTATAATCAAAGCCGCATTCTTCACACTGATATAAATCTTTATTTTCTTTTACCATAAACTTAATTTTAGTATTTTTTATTAAGATATTGTTTGGGTATATATAATTCTTGGGCTTGTTCCTGAAGTTTTTTAATGATATTCATCTTAAGGCCGGTCAGCCGAATTAAATCTTTAATAGAATATTTTAACAAATCTTTGGCTAAGATAAGCTTTTGCTGGGCTAATCTTTCTCTGGTATATTTGTTCAGCGAAGGTAAAATAGTAATGGGATAGAGACCCTTCTTTTCAATAAGATATTCCAAGCCCTCGTTTTTAGGATAACGCCAGCTAATAATTTTTAAACCAACACAACGGGCATAGCGAACAGCTCCGCTTGTACACCTGGTATTGGTCACCAGCAAAGCCCGTTGAAAATTCCTCCCTTCTTTTAGATCCAAAAATCTAGCGAAAGTGTACAAAACTACTTTTGTATCTGAATATAATCCTCGGTGATTATGGTACTTGCATTCAACCATAAAGCGCTTTCCATTCTTTCTTGCGATAATATCAACTTCATGTCTTATGCACTTTCCTTTTATTATCCTCCCAACCTCTGTCTTAAAGCCGTGCTCTTTTAAAATTTCAGCAATATATTTCTCAAAAGGAAAACCGGTTGGCCCTAATTCCATTATAGATTTCTTAAGATTGTATTTAGCAGCCAGTATTGGATTTTCTTTTTTGAGATAACTGGTAGCCTGTTTAAGAACTTCTTTTGAGTTTATCCCGTGATAGATATTTTTTGCTACTTTGGTTGAAACTTTCTCTGCTAAAGAAGCATCAACGCCCGCTCTCTTTAAAGAACGGTAAAGCTTTCCTTTGCTAAATCTTTCTCTTTTACCAGTAGCTTTGATTATATCTCTATTGTTTCTCATTCTTGTTTAAATATAGTTCTATAAACCTTAAAAACCAGCTACTCTGAAGCGATATTGAATCTGATGAGAAGATTCCCGATATTGCAATTATTACTGAAGTCACAGCAATTTACAAAATAGTCATAGGTTGTACCGTCTGAAAGCCCGGTAATATTCTTTTGGTGATAAGTATTATATTCATTAGAAGAAAAACTAGAATAAGATCCTTCCGGAGTATCTGAATAGCTGCATCTCGCTGCCTCATTTGTAGTAATGGTCATGGTTACTCCTTTGGTGCCGGCCGGAAGTTCGCCTGTTGGATAAGGATGTCGTCTTTCAGGAGGAGTTGTATCTTCTGGTAATGGAACGAAAAAAGATATTTCAAAGTCATCAATGTTTTTATTGCCCTCCTCGTCATTGCATCTCACGTAAAAAATATAATCGTTACCGGGCAAAAGGGTGGTAATAAAACTTGAATGGAAGGTATTCTGGGTGTTTTCAAAGGTTTTTTGTATTCCATCGTAACCCAAACCAGAAACTTGACTATACTTACAAGTAGCTATTTCATCTGTCTCCAAGCTAATAGTATATTTTAAAGTTCCCGGATCCAAATCATATCTAGGCTGAGGATTGGATCTCTTGGGAGAATCTAAATCCGGCTCTTCTTTTACTTCAGGTAATTCCTCTTTGACTGGAGGAACGACCTCTGTTTTGATTGGAGAAGATTTTGGAGGTGGAGATTTTCTGGGAGTTGAAGAAGACGGAGACATTAAAGGAAATGTTGAAAAGATATCTCCAGCAACATTCCTAAGAGCTGGATAGACAAAAACACCTATGACAATCAAGATCAAAAATAGGGCAATTACTTGAATGAATCCTTTTTCGTTATTCATTGAATTAAAGCTTACTTTCTGTTTATATTTATATTATAGAAAATTATATAAAAAAATAAAAGCAGGGATAAAAAATGCGCTGACTTCTTTAAAAATGAGGGCAGCGCTATATAAGAGAGGTCTTGCTGAATAAGATCCCTTTTTTTTCTGTTATATCTAACCGGCTTTTCCCTCTTTCTTTGAAATCATAGGGCTGATTATCCTTTAAGTGCTTTAACTGTTCTATTTTAAGAATGTATTCTATAGTCTTTCCACTAACTTCTTCTTCTTTCCCTGCTATCTTTGTCCAGTTTATCCCCCTTGATGGCAATGATTTTTGGAACTCACAGTCTCTAATAAGGCGGGATAATTCACCCTTGAGAAATCTTCTTACTTCACCTACTGTAAAACGTCTTTTTTGTCCTATATTCAATTTAATCTACTACTATTATAGAACTGTTTTTCAAAAAAGTCAAGTAGAATTCTACTAAAAAAGGGCGTTTTAAGAAACGTCCCCATATTACCATCCTATTATAATTTTATAAAAATTTATCAAACCTTTTATTTTTTGAGATTATTTAAGATAAGTTTTATTGTTTTAGATAATCTGGTGAAAATGAAAATGACGGAAACCTCAAAAGTGATAATTGAAACCTCGCTCAAGGATCGCACCGTTGCCTCGCCCGAAGGATCGCTAAAATAGTTTCTTGTTACGAAATTAATAATATACAAAGCAAGAGCCAAGCCAATCCAGGAATAAAGAAACCATTCTCCGTGCCTTTCTCCCCATTTTTGACCCATCCACCTCAACATCTCTTTATGAAAAGAATAAATAAGCAAAACTCCGATATAAAAAAGGCCTATCTGGGGAGGAGGGAAAAATCCACGGCTAAAAAACTCTGTCAGTATCATAATCATTGTAATTACAGTAATAACAGAACAAATCCTAAATAGGTTCTTGCTTATAGCAGATTCTATTCCCCTAATCTTCTTTAATTGTTTATTAGATATTTTAGACATATTCTCTGTAAATATTATGCCATAAATTTAAAAAATATAGTATGGAAAGCTTCTCTCTTTCTCTTATTATATCACCTTACAAAATAAAGCCCACTTTAAAAAAGTGGGGTTATAAAAAGAACTTAGATGTTGCTTTTGCTACCCAAGCGTAATTCTTGCTGATATCTTTCAGTGCTTTAGTTGTAGTCTCATTAAGATTACGGTAAACTTGCTTGTCTTTCATTTGGCTTTTGTCGCCGTAGGGCCAGATTCGCCAAGAATCGTTGTCAATAACATCGCCTACAAGTATTTCACCTGTTATTGCATCATATCCACACTCTATTTTTAGATCCACTAAGGTGACTTTTTGTTCCGTCCAGGCGTTTTCTAGAATGGTAAAGACAAAAATTAAGATCCTGCTGAGTAGTTTAATCTCTTTTGAAATCTCTGGTATGTTGGAATATTGGGGAAAATCTTTTGATAAATCTCCTATATAGCTTTCTGATAAAATTGGCAGCTTGGCACTATAGAGTTTGAAGCGCTGGCTTTTCTCATCCCATACCATTAAAGGGTCATGTCTAGCATCGTCTTTAAGAAAGAACTCTATAACGAGTTGATCAAAGATAGTTCCTTCTTTAACTTCTAGGTTGCGGTTCAAATAAGAACCTGTAGCTATTCGGCGAGAAACTAATTCAATAGGAATCATTTCTAATCTTCGGGCCTTAAAAGTTCTTTCTTCTACTTGCTTAATGAAGTGAGTGTGAATTCCCTTTTCGTTGAGTAAACGGAAACAATTACTAGTAGTTGTTGTAGAAAATACTGCTTTATTTTTAAGAACATCCCGTTTGGCTCCGTCTCCGGCTGTTATGTCATCTTTATTTTTAATAAAGACTTCTCCAGGAGATATCTCCAAAATGATCTTAGTCTTTCCTTCTGCAATCATTTTTGTCAATTTTCTATCGCTTTTGATAATAATATTCTAATTAAGAGATGTCAAACAAAAAACCAAGCCCTTAGTGGACTTGATTAACTCATATTTTTTATTTCTTCTGATGTAAAAGAAGTAAGCCATAAGATAAACGGCCTCCGAAGTTTGTCTACAGACCAATGATTATCTTTAAAAATCGATGCTTTTTCTATCCTAAAACGAGAAAGTAAAGACGTAGTAGCTTGTAAATGCAAGGGCGATAATCTATTGTGTTCTAATAAAAATTTTTGTTTTGCGCTCATAGATTCTTAACTCTTTTACTCTACACTTATCTTTAAAAAAAATCAAGCCCTGGTGGCTTGAAAATTTTCTTGTTAATCAACGAATGTTAAAGCTTTTCCTCGCTGGGTTCCACGGCCAGTTCTTCCAATTCGATGAATGTAATCATCGTACGTTCCTGGAATTTCGTAGTTAATAACATGCGTAATGTTATCAATATCTAAACCACGAGCTGCAACATCAGTTGCCACCAAAGCCTGCACGCGATTCTGCTTAAAGCTTAACAAAGCTCGTTTTCGCTGTGTCTGCGTTTTATTGCTATGAATAGATTCTACTTTTACCCCACGTCGTGTTAATATGCGTGATAAATTTTCTACTCCGCGCTTTGTTCGCCCAAAGACCAAAACTTTTTTAAATTCGTTATTTTGCAATAAATCGTGTAAGATATCTACCTTATTTAAATAACGAACCCGTACAACATCTTGTTCAATGTTTTTTGGAGTTTCTGTCGTTTTTACAGAAATTGTACTTGGATTTTTTAAAAAGTCACTAATAAGCGCTCCTATGGTTTTTGACATAGTTGCAGAAAAACAAAGCGTTTGCCGCTCTTTTGGCACATGAGACATTAAGAAGCGGATGTCGGCTATAAACCCCATATCAAGCATCCGATCTGCTTCATCAAGTACTACTGTATGCACTCCATTCAGTATGAAAGCGCCCCGCTTTACTAAATCAATAAGGCGCCCTGGAGTGCCAATAACAAAATTATTTTTATATCGCAATTTTCGGATTTGTATCCATATCTGTTCTCCTCCTACACAGATTACAGAATATACACGCATGCGTTTCGTAATGCTCTGAAGCTCTTGCCCTATCTGTAGCGCAAGTTCCCGAGTAGGAGCTATAATAAGAATTTGTTCATGCGGATTTTGCAAAACTTTCTCAATAAGCGGAAAAAGGAAGGCTGCTGTTTTTCCGGTTCCCGTATTCGCAAGCCCGACCACGTCTCTTCCCTGAAGAATAGGAAAAATAATTTTATCTTGAATAGGAGTTGGTTGCGTATATCCCTTCTCTTCAATAGATCGTAACAATGCAGAGTTTAGTTTAAAATCTGCAAATGAATATTCCGGCACAAACACCTTTTCTGGAACGAATGAAGATGCCGTTTTATTAATAAAAGAAGATATATCGAGTTTTGAACTTTTTGGCCCACCACGAAATCTGCCGCCTCTCTTTGAGTGGCTAAATTTTGTATGTTGTCTAAATTTTCCGCGTGCCCGCTGTCTGGGTCTTTTTTGATTATACATATTGTTTATTTTCTCGTTTTGCTCTTGTGCGATCTATTTCCGTAAGATATTTCTTTCTTAACCTTACATTTTTAGGCGTTATTTCTAAATATTCGTCTTTATTCATTATTTCCAAGCCCATTTCAATGGTTATAATTCGGGGAGGCGTAAGATTAATAGCCTCGTCAGTAGCTGAAGCCCGCATATTAGTAAGGTGTTTTCCTTTAATTGGGTTTACTGTCATTTGAGTTCCTTTTGCTGTATTTCCAATTACCATACCCTCATAGACTTCAGTGTTTTCTTTAATGCACAAGGTGCCCCTGGTTTGCAGGTTGTCGAGCGCATAGGCTAATGTTTTGCCAGTTGACCCAGAAATCATCGACCCAATCTTTCTATGTGCAATTTCTCCCGTGTATGGGCGGTACCCAATAACCCGACTTGCTAAGATTCCGTTTCCTTTCGTATCTATAATAAATTGGTTTCTATATCCGAATAAACCGCGGCTTGGACCTTCAAACTGCATAAAATAACGGCCTTCTTTAAGCTCCATACGCACCATTTGCGCTCCACGAGAGCTTAACTTTTCAATAATTGTTCCCTGAAACTCTTCTGGCACATCTACGACAATTTCTTCAAAAGGTTCATGCTTTTTTCCGTCAATTTCTTTTATAATGACCTGGGGCTGAGAAACCTGAAGTTCATACCCTTCTCTCCTCATGTTTTCAATAAGAATAGCTATATGCAATTCCCCTCTTCCGTATACGACAAATCGTTCAGCCGATTCTATATCAAAGTCTATTTTTAATCCTACGTTTACCTCAAGCTCTTTTTCTAATCGTTTTCGAAGCTGTCGACTTGTCACAAACTTCCCCTCTCGTCCAGCGAACGGAGAATCGTTTACTAAAAATGTAAGTTCAATAGTGGGTTCGTCTACAGTAATGCTTTCGAGCAACTCTTCGTCTGCAGACATTGCCAACGTATCTCCAATATATGCGTCCGAAAGTCCGGCAATTATAGCAGCATCGCCAGCTTCAACTCTTTGTACGTCTTTTCTCGCAATGCCTTCAAATGTAAATAGTTTTGTCACCTTATGGCTAGTAGTTTTGCCGGAATGCTTTTTTACATATACAGTATCTCCAACATTAACACTGCCGCTATAGACACGAACAATTGCAAGCCGCCCTAAAAAGTTATCGTATGCCAAATTAAAAGGCTGGGCGCGAAACGGTTTGTCGTTGTCTTTTGAAGCTACTGGCACATGCTCTAATATCGTGTCTAAGACCGGAGTAATATCTTTTGCTTTATCGGCAAGATTACGTTTTGCAACGCCATCTTTTGCAATAGTGTATATAACTGGAAAATCAAGCTGCTCGTCGGTTGCTCCAAGTTCTGCAAACAACTCAAATACCTCACTATGCACACGGTCTGGATTTGCTGCCAGCTTATCGATTTTGTTAATTACGAGTATTGGTCGCAATCTAAGCTCCAAAGACTTTTTTAATACAAAACGCGTCTGCGGCATTGGCCCTTCTGCAGCATCCACAAGCAACAGCACTGAATCAATAGAGCGTAGTACTCTCTCTACCTCAGACCCAAAGTCTGCGTGCCCTGGCGTATCTACAATGTTAATTTTAGTATCTTTATATAGTACGGAGGCATTCTTTGAATAAATCGTAATTCCACGCTCTTTTTCAAGCGTGTTTGAATCCATACTTACTTCGCTGTCTGCAGCACCTGTTTGCCATAAAATAGCATCAGTAAGTTTAGTTTTCCCATGGTCTACATGGGCAATAATAGCTATATTTCGAATTTCCATGTTAGTAAATTTAGCATAATAAAAAAATCTCCTCGATAATGTAAGGAGATCACGGCGGCTTCACAAACTAGTGAAACCATAAACTCTCTCGTAGTTTTTGTCTCCTTGTTAGGCCATATTAATGACTTTTCGAATCGAACGTCTTTAATAGTATCATATCTACTTTGGTATGTCAAGAATAATTTTTTATTTGAATAATTTGCCAAAAAAAATCAAGCCCTGGATAGACTTAAAAATAAAAAAATAAGGGAAACACGAATGTCTCCCGAATTTACTGTTAGTTGCATTGGAATTGAACGTTGTATGATGCTAGGTTATAGGAATTAGAGATTTCAATCTGCCATTCATAGGTGCCTTCTGGCTCAATAGGGCCCTCAGAAGAAGTCCCGCCTACATAGTACTTGTCGGATTCGTCTAAGAAACGACCATCATTATCTCTTGAAAATATCGTAAAGTACAGGTTAAGCCTGTATTCTCCTTCGCCTCTTTGCCCTTCGGTTCTGAAGACAATAGATTTATCACCAATGTTTCTGATCTTGATCTGAACATATTGTTTTCCCATGTATTGATATGCCGTATGCTTTACTATTTCGATTTTCCCTTTGATTTCCTTACACAAGGAACCAATAGACCCTTTTATTTCTTTCTCTTCTCTGGTTGAATTCTTGATTAGATTGGCGAGTGTAAATTTCAGATCCCCAACTTCTTGATTAAGCTGAGCAATTTTAAGTTCTTTTTCTCTGTTCTCTTGTTGTTTATCGGCTAATTCGGTTGTCAGTGAGTCAACCTCATTCTGAAGAATCGCTGACTTTCCGTCTTCACATTCAATTGTTTGAGTTTTAGTAGATGTAAATATGTATCCTATTGCAATTCCAACGACTAAACCAATTACTAACGCAGTGATGACCACGCTTTTATTCAATTCTCAAACATCTCCTAAGCTTATTATAATCCAAAAAATTGGCTTTGTCAAGTCTCTCTACTAAAAAACCACCTTCCTGGCGGTTTTTTTGGATTATTTTATCTATTTAGTCCTATAAATGGACTGGCCTGTCCCCAATACTGAGGAACCTCACCATTCCATTTTTCTATCCAGCGAAGTTCTACCACTTTAGGGTTAGCTATTAAAGCCTGGGCCTCAATCAGAATAGCTCGAGCCTTACCTTCGGCAGATGTTATCATTTGTTCTTTTTCAATTTTTATTCTTTCTAAATCTCTATCAGCCTTTAGTTTTAATTGTTCGGCAGTAACTTTAGCTTCAATCGCTGCGTTAAACGCTGGTGAAAAATAGAAGTCAATAATATTAAACTCATCAACTATAATGGCGTGTTCCAGTAGCCTTTCTGCAAGATTCATTTTGATTTGTTCTTTCACTTCTTCCCTTTTCGTAATAAGTTCCTCGGCAGTGAATTTTGCGGTTATCGCTTTAACCGCTTCCTGAATAGAAGGAGCGATAATACGAACATTGTAATTTTTTCCCACCTCTTGCCAAATTTTATTTACTGATTCCGGAGATAAATGATAATTAAGGGCAATTTTGGAAGTTACTATCTGTAAATCTTTGGAGGAGGCGCTGGCGGCAACTTCATCCTTTTGAATCTTTACATCAATTTTCACTACCTCATGAACAAAAGGTATTTTAAAATAAAGACCTTCTCCAAAAATTTTATTTTGAACTGCCCCAAATTGAAGAAGTACCCCCCGTTCTCCAGCTCCAATAGTGCCAAAACTGCCAAAAATAATCATAAGGGCGATTAACCCGATAACTATGGAAGAAATAAATTTTTTTATTTTTATTTCTGGCATTCTTTCAGGTGTATTTATTGGATTTATATTCATCTGTTCCATATTTTAATTGAGTTAGTTATTTATTTATTAACATTCTCGACTATATCTATTATACCAAAAAAGTATCTGATTAGCGATTTTAATTTGCTCTGGGGCGTGAACGACATTCAAACCTGTTTGGAATAAAAAAAATAGTGCCTTATCTTTAAAGATTTAGCACTATGGTAAATTATTTGTTTTTATAAAAGGGCGATTGTTTCTAATATATCCTTCCTCATCCAATTCGTTTGTATGTAGCCAATACTGCCTTGAGGGATAGAATTAATAAATACCAGTACTTTTACAAAATAATCCCTTGCTAAATTTTCAGCTTCTTTTCGTCTATCACCACCGAATATTACTGTACATTCCCGACTCTTGTCTTTTTCTATTAGTTCCTTAATTTCTTCAACTGTATCCACTAGTCGGACTTCTTGTCCAATCTGAGTCGTTGATTCCTCGGTTATTTTTTTCAAGAGAAGAGGTATATACTTATTTTCTCCTTCTTCTTTAACAATTAGAATTTTTTTCATTCTGATTTCACTAACTCCTATACTAAATATATTCAATGATTTGTCAATCAAAAACCGCCTTCTTGGCGATTTTAATTTGCTCGCTCTAGCGGACGATTTTAGAACCTTAGACTGGGGAAAAGTCTATAAACACCCTAATATAGTCTTAAATCAATTAAGAGAATTAGCTGGACGATGTTAGAACCTGTTTGATATTAAATATGATTAAAAACATCACTTAACTTTTTAATGGTCTTTTTTATTTTCTTGCCCTGACTATCTTTCTTCATATAGTCAGATTCAATTAACAAAGCATCTACACCAACCTTTTTCGCTGGCTTATAATCCCAATGATAATGATCTCCAATCATTAATGCTTTTGCTTTAGGTATGCCTCTTTTTTTTAAAATCTTTATTATAAACTCTCCTTTTGAACTATGATACTCTCTTGTTGCGTGAATTTCATCGAACAGACTATCTAGTTTAAAATGTTTTACTTTATTATTAATTATAGAATCAGCTTCTTTTGGTGGATGTGGATGTGTTGAAAGTAGTACGATAATAATCCCTAGTTTTTTTAATTTTCTCAAAGTAACTAGTGTTGTAGGTGTCATAATTAAGTGCTTGTAATGAACAGCTTCATCTTTACTAAGTAAATATATCCAATGTGGCTTTTTTTGATATTTTGTTTTTTTAGGATACCAAAGTGTTCCGTCACCATCAAAAAATATGATTGTCTTTTTTGTTTTCATTTATTTATCCTATCAAAAAATCGCCTCTAAGGCGATTTTTCAGAGCTCCGGGGGACGAACGATGTTAGAACCTGTTTAATGCAGGATATTTTATTAAAAAATTAATTAGTAAAGAAATCTAGTATGTTTTCAGCAGTTTTTGTCCCTCTTTTATAAAGTTCTGTATATCCGCATTTTTTACAAGTTAGGGTCACAAATTTTAAGTTTTGAATATTGAAAAGTTTAGTCCAAAAACCTCCAGGTGCTCTTAATTCACCAGACTCAAATTCAGTATCTCTACATTTGCTACATTTATAATTTAATTTTTCCATAATTTTTATTCTTAATTATTATATCTCTAACCTACCAAAAAATTGCCAAAAAGGCAATCTTTTGAAGTTAACTCCCCCTATTGGACACGTTCAGAACCTTAAATTGGATAAGAATAAAAGAAGAACTTATAGAATTGGAGTTTATT